>Ga0207646_10000071_pt1 | contig 141799 bp, 133 predicted proteins | sample KBSK5502metaG_FD_184343 | JGI IMG/M metagenome (GOLD analysis project Ga0207646, IMG submission 184343) | Corn, switchgrass and miscanthus rhizosphere microbial communities from Kellogg Biological Station, Michigan, USA - KBS K5-50-2 metaG... | ecosystem: Host-associated > Plants > Roots >...
CACCCAGGTCCTGCCCCACCACCTCCGCCACAACGTCGCCACTCCGGGTGAAGAGCCGCTCTCATAACGGCCCGGCGCGCCGCGATCAGCGGGCCCCAGCGGGGCAGCGAGGCCGCGGACCTGAATCCGGACTCCGCAAGATCGCTCGCAGCCTAAATCTGGATCTCGCAACCTTCACCGGGACACGACAACCCCGGCAGCGACTCGCAACCTAAATCTGGACCTCGCAAGATCACTCGCGACCTAACTGTCCCGTGCCAATTCAGAGTGCTCGATCCGCTTCGCTGACCTGGCCGGGCTATTTCGAGTGAGAACGCCTGCCCGCCTGACCGCGGGATCGGGAGCGAGGTCCTGGGTGGGGCCGACGAGGATCGTCTCGGTTGATCTTGCCCAGATGGCTCTGTTGACCGGGGGCGGCCAGCGGGCTCCCTTTCGAGCGTGTTTCAGGTTTTTTCTGGTGAGCTGGTGGCGGGTTGGCGTGCCCAGAACAGCGCGTGGCCGCCGTCGCCCTCGGGAACGAACTGCTGGCCTGTGACCTCCAGTCCGGTTTGATGGATCCAGGCCCGGTAGGTGGCTGCGTCGGTGTGGCTCCACCACATGACGGCGTGTCCGCCCAGCCAGTTGTCCTCGGTGCCGGTCCAGGCGTCCTGTCCGGTGATGGCCAGGAGCCAGCCGCCGGGCCGCAGCCAGCGGGCTATGTCGTGCAGCAGGCGGGGCTGGCGGTCCAGCGGCATGTGAATCAGCGCGTAGAGGCAGACGACAGCGTCGAAGGAGCCAGACGGGAAGTTCATTTCGGTGGCATCAGCGCGGATGAAGGTGGCGCCCGGGACGAGCCGCCGGGCGCGTTCGATCTGGACGTCGCTGATGTCCACGCCGGTCACCTGGTGCCCGGCGGCGGTGAGGTCCCGGCTGACCGGGACGCCGCAACCGCATCCGATGTCCAGGATCTGGCCGCGCTCGGGGAGGCGGTCTCGCAGGCCGGCCAGCCAGCTGTCGTATTTGTGTGGGGTGTCGTCGTCACCGCGGTAGTGGCGGGACAGTGCGTTGTAGCCGGAGCGGACCAGATCGGCTGGATTGGCGCTCATGACGAGCAGGCTATGCCCGGGCGGCGGTGGTTGCTGACGTAGGTGCGAAGCGTTGGGTAAGCGACGGTGGTGCTGTGTTCGTCGATGAGGCGTTCCCAGATCGCTGCGATGGTGATCTGTGGGTTCGCTGCGATCATCGCATTGATGTGGCCGTGCAGCCCGTGCAGCGCGGCGGGTTCGCGGTGAATTTTCTTGCGCCCAGGCGGATCGCCGGAGGCGAGCGCTTTGACGATGGTGCGGCGGCCGGCGTGGTGCTTGCGCTCGATCGTGCGGGCGGACATGCCGTTGCCGGCGTCGCGGCGGATGGCGGCGTATTGGCGCGCTTGGCGTCGCGGTTCTGCTGGATCTTTTCGTCTGTGTAGCGGCGTGCGGCTGGTCTGGGCGCTGCGGGAGCGAGCTCGGGCAGGGCGTGCAGGATCGCGCGCGGCTCGCGGCCGGTGAGCGCGGCGAGCTTGCCGGGGTCGACGGGGCCGTAGCTGCCTTCGGGCCTGCTCAGGTAGCGGCGGAGGTAGCTGAAGCGCAGGTGGTTGGCGGCCGCGAGACCCCGAAGGTAGGAGTCGGCGGTTTCGCCGCGGCGGGGACGGGGCCGGACCGGTAGCGCTGGCAGCTGGCCGGCGGTCATGCTTCGTGAGCGCCGGCGCCTGACCGCAGGCGCGTGGCATAGTCGCGGACGCTGGCATAAGAGACGGCGGCGTCGTGGTCGTCGAGGAGCTGCTCCCAGATCTGCCGGATGGTCAGAGCGGGGCCGGGGGTGAGCATGGCGACGATGGGGTCGTGCAGCTGGTCGAGGGCCGAGGTTCTCCGCGGCGTTTTGCGGGGCAGCGGCACCGGGTCGGCGAGGGCCTGACCGATCGTGCGGCGATGCACCCGGTGCCGGGCGGCCAGAGCGCGGATGGGCGGCCCGTCTTGCGCGTCCCGGCGGATCGCCGCGAACAAGCCCGGCTTGTCCGCGGCGCGGGTCACGCGGCTAGAGGGGTGGCCAGGAGTATCGCGGGCCGGCGGGTCAGGCCGGCGAGGGTGCGCTCCAGGGACGGCGACGGTGCGGCCGGAAAGGGCAGCGAGGCGTTCCGGCTGGATGGCGCGCAGGTAATCCGGCGGCCCGGCGAGGTAGCCGTGCAGGTAGCTGGGCCGCAGGTGGTTGGCGATGGCCAGCCGCCGGATATAAGAGCTGACGGGTTCCCCGGGGGCCGGGCGCGGCCGGATGGGCAGCGGCGCGGGCCGGCTGGCGTCATGACCGGTCACGGCTGCGGGCGGTCCTGGGGCTGCCGGCCTGGGAGGCGATGTCGACCTGGAGGGTGTCCATGGCTTTCCTGGTGATCTGCTCGGTGCCGTCGATGACGGCCTGGATCGCGGCGCTGCGGATCAGCCAGAGCAGGCTGCCGATCATCCCGCCGGTGCGCTGGTGCAGATAACGGGCCAGCTCCGGAAGGCTGCCCGGCCGGTGCCGGTGCAGCCGCAGGCTGGCCTCGAGCGCGGCGATCAGCGTGGCCCACTGTTCGTCGCAGCCGAACGGGCCGGTGCGGACCATGGAGAACCGGCCGGCGATCTGCTCGCCGCGGGCGCCGGACAGCAGCCCGGCGCGCTCGACGTTGATCCCGGCGAACACGAAGGTGGCCGGGATGCGCTCAGAGAAGTACTTGAGCGTGTCGGAGGCTTCCGCGCCGGCGCGGGTGGCGATGTTGAGATTGTGGATTTCATCCACGCAGATGACGCTGGTCTTCGTGTCGGTGCAGACGCCGCAGACCGCTTCGATGATGTCGGTGATGTTGGCCCGGCGGGTCAGCGGCAGGCCCAGGAACCGGGCGAACTCGGCCGCGATCATCTTCGGGGTGGCCGCGGGCGGCACCGTGATGTAGACGACCGGGATGTCATCGCCGCAGCGCGGGTGCCGCCGTGGAACACCTCGATGGTCTTGCCGAGCTGGGTGATCGCGGTGGTCTTCCCGGTCCGTGCGGGACCGGAGACGATCAGGCCGCACCGGCCATAACGGGCGGACCGGTTCAGGTGGGCCAGCCGCCGCCCGGTGGTGACCACGTCGCGGACCGCCGGGGTCTGCACGATCAGCAGCCGGGAGTGATGGGCGATCCGGTCATCGTCATAGACGGCCCGCTTATCTGGGTCCAGGCCCTGCCATACCTTGCTGTCCAGCAGTTGCGGCACTGCGGGCATCTCGCTGGCGAACTGGCGCCAGCACGCCATCGTGGTCAGCGCCTGGAGCTGGGGGTCGCCGTCAGGTTCTGCGGCAGTCACCACGGCTTGTCGGCCTCGGCGAAGGGGTCGAAGATCGGCATCGGGATCACCTGGGCGGGCTGGCCGCCGTCGTCGCGGTCCCCGCCCGCCCCGGGCGCAGGCGGCTCAGTGCTGTCTTCTGCCGCCGGGTCGGCTGCCCGGGAGACGGGAAGCGGCTGCGCGGCCTTGGTGCGGGCTGCGACGCGGCGGCCGCGGCGGGCCGCCCGCTTTGGCGTGCTAGTTTCCCGGCTAGCATCGTCTGGTCCCTGGCTGGCCCGCCGGAGCAGGCTATCGACCGCGTCGGCGAGTTCTTCCTCGGTCGCGCCGGATTGCCGGCAGCGAACGTGATCCCAGGCCAGCTCGCCGAACGGTGCGGCGACCCGGTGCAGCTGGGTCCAGAACACGATGATCCAGCCGCCGTTCCAGTGATCGCGCACCCAGATCCGGGACACGTCGTAGGGGTCGCCCGTTAACTGAACTAAATCCAGAGTTTTCGCAGTTCAGAGGCCTATCGGGAGTTTTCCTGTTAGCGTCCCGCCTCGTGGCTGATCATAAGGACGCTGGCCGGGATCTGGCGCGCCTGGTCGTGCTCGGTGTCGGGCGGCTGGAGGAGACGGGTGATCCGTGGGAGCCGTACCAGCTGCTAGACGCGGACGGGTCGGTGGTGGTCCCGGCAGCGGAGTTCCTGGCCGAGTTGCAAGCGCGGGATAAGTCGGTCTCCACGCTGAGGTCGTACGGGAACGACCTGTTGCTGTGGTGGCGGTGGCTGGCCGCAGTCGGGATGCCCTGGGACAGGGTGACCACAGCGGAGGGCCGGGACTTCGCGCGGTGGATGCAGATCGCTGACAAGCCCGCCCGCCCGCACTGGCGGAAGCAAGACGGCTCACAGCCGGGTGCTTCACGAAGGCCAGCGAAAGCGGCGAAGCCTGCGGCGGGTGCGGTGAATCCGGTGACCGGCAAGGCCGCGCCTGGCCGGAAGTTCGCTGCGTCGACCCGGGCGCACATCGAGACGGTGCTGCGCCTCTTCTACGACTTCCATCTCGAGGCCGGCCGGGGGCCGATCATGAACCCGTTCCCGCTGGACAGGTCACGCCGGTCAGGCAGGGCTCACGCGCACCACAACCCGCTGGCGCCGTTCAAGCGCGAGCGGACGGGCCGCTACCGGCCCAAGCAGCCCAAGCGGATCCCCAAGCGGATCCCCGACGAGCAGTTCAATCAGATCTTCGCCGGGCTGAAGTACCACCGCGACAGGGCCCTGCTGGCGTTCTACGTGTCCACCGGCGCCCGGGCCGAAGAGCTGCTGGACTCTCTCCAAGACGATGTGCATCCGGGCGACCAGCTCATCTCAGTGACCCGCAAGGGCTCGCGGGCGGTTCAGGAGCTGCCCGTCTCGCCGGACGCGTTCGTGTGGCTGCGGCTCTACCAGGAGGAAATCTGGCGCAAGGGCGCTCCCCGCGGCCGCCGCCATCCTCTGTGGCTCACCCTCCGGCGGCCGTTCCGGCCGCTCGCCTATCCTGCCGCCCGGGCCATGTTCACCCGTGCTCAGCAGCTGCCCGGCTCGAACTGGTCGATCCACGATCTCCGCCATACCGGAGCCTGGCGGATGGCCCAGGACCCGGAGATGCCGATCACCGATGTCCAGTGGATCTTGGCTCACGCGCACCTGAGTACCACCCAGCTCTACACGACGCCGGACCAGAACGAGGTCATCGCCAGCGCGCTGGCTCACCACGAGCGCCGGGCCCGTCGTGGGCCAGCGCTTTCGTCCGCGCCGCCGGCCGCCGGCTACAACCCCGACTCGCTCGGCGTCCTGTTCGGGCGGCCGTCGTGACGGCCTCGCGGGTTCACGCGCCCGACCGGCCGGCCCCCATCAGGCATTACGGCGCCTCGCTCAGCGGAGAGGCGTTCAAGGCGCTCCGCGTCCGCTTCCCCGGACGGGACGTCCCCGTTGCCTGGGCCGCCACCGCCGCGAGCCGCCCGCAGGTCCTCGCTCGTCTCGACCGTCCGCCCCTTCGCGCCGGCGGCCTGTCCACGCTTCAGGCCCGGCGCACCGGGACGGACAAGCTGCTGCAGTGGCTGGAGACCTTTCCGGGCGAGACCTGGCAGCAGCGCTGGCGCGCATGCCCCGCAGGTGATCGCCGGGCTGACTGGGTGGAGGGCCCGCTGGCGTGGCTGGCGGAGCGCGGCGATCGTGCCAGCTCCCGGAGAGGGGTCTTGCAAGGCGGCCTGGCGATCCTGCTCTGTGCTGACGTGCTGAGACCGGACCTGGAATGGCTGATCTCCCATGTCCGGGGGCGCCGCTGGCGCGAGCTGCTGGCCGCCCACCGGGATCCGGAGGGATTCGCCGCTCTTGAGCTGAAGATGGACCTGTCCCTCTGCGAGAAGGCGCGCCATCAGGCCCTTGCCCAGGTCGCAATGCTGCTCATCGCCAAGGGCGGCGGGGTCCGGGACATCTGCGTCGGCGACTGCCTGGAGTTGCGGGAGGTCGAGGCCCGGGTCCTGGCCAATGGGGGCATCGGGCGCACCCAGTTCTACACGCTCCTGAGGGAGCTGGGCATCTTCCCCGGGGACGCGCCGTCCAGCCTCGCCCGCATCGGACGGTTCACCGGCCAGTCCAGCGTCGAAGGCCTCGTGGACCGGTACGCGCTGCAGTGCGGCCCCGTCCGCGACTTGATCGTCGATTACCTGTCCGAACGCCAGCCGGCCCTGGACTACTCCTCCTTGGACAGCTTGTCGCGCACGCTGGGCCTGTACTTCTGGAAGAACCTTGAGACCCATCACCCCGATCCGGTCATCAGGGCGTACGTCAATCACCACGCCCGTCCCGCCGTCCAGCCGGGCAAAGAAATCCGGTGCATGCCGCCTGCTGCGGCGGCCATCGTGCCAGTGCAGCCAGAACGGCTGCGAGCTGACCGCCGTCACCGCCGGATCGAAGTCCAGCAGCATCAGGTGATCATGCTCAAGCCGGGGCTCGTAACCGACATGCCGCCCCGTCGTGGCCAGCCACCACCCTCCCGGGAAATGCTGCTGGCCCCGTGACCAGCGGAACGAGCGAACCGGCCCGGCGTCCTCGACCCGCACGCTGCCGCAGTCCCCCAGCCGAAGACGGCCAGCATCAACGAACTCCAGCTCAACGCCACAATCCTCAGCTCCAGCCGATGCCGCAGCTAATTCCACCAGTCCCGCCCCAAGGCCCGATGATCACGTGACGGGCAAACTCTAGTGAGACAAGAGGCCATAACGGGCAAGACTCGCTGAGATCGGGCACGATTCCGCGAGACAGGACAGTGGCTAGGGCGGTCTCTCCTTTGATCCCACCAGGGCGGGGGCTTGAACTGGCCCCACCGGTCGCCGGTTCGGGGCCGGCGTGACGGCTTGAAGTGGCCCCGCCTTGCCAGCGGTGAGGGGTTCCTCGCGCGCGAGGCCGTGGTCGTAATCTCGATTCTGGGGGTCCATGGCCAACGATGACTGGCCCGAGCGCAGGAGAGTGACCCGCGGGCGTGAAATGCCGCCGGAGACTGTGTTGAAGCCGGTGTCGCTGCCGGAGCTGCCGGACACAGAGATCCAGGCCCGGTGGCTCGTGCCTCACCCATGGCGCCTGCAGAGAGTCGAGGACGGCGGGCGGAGACTGATCGTCAGCGTGGTGGGCAAACTGGCGCCAGGAGCGGTGCGGGTTACCGAGACAGCCGGTGACGTGTCGGTCTTGCCCGCGAAACTCAGCACCGGGATGCCGTTGGCCTCGGCGAAGGAGAGCACGGCCCGGCGGAACGCCTGCCCCCGCCGTTCCAGCAGCGCGGGTGAGGGGATCGGGTTGTGCTCATGGGCGGTCAGGAAGTTGACCACCTGGCCGCCCACCACCAGGGTCGGCACCGACAAGGTCAGATAGACCCGGTCCACGCAGTCGATCTCCAGCAGCTTGTGCCCGTCCAGCACGTCGTTGACCGTGACCGCTTTCGCCCGCACCAGACGCGATGCCATGACCACTCCCGCAACCAGATCCTGATCGCGAGGATGAACCCGCTAGCACCGGCTCGCCTGCAGAACCGTCAACCTCGGCGGTCCGAGGCGGAGCCTCACTGGTACCGCAGCAGGCAACGTTTGCCCGGTCGATGATGGGCGGAGTCGTTCGTCGTGGGCGTGGCTGTTTCGCCTGCGGTTACACGTGCCAGGCGGTCAGCCCGCGGTAGGTGTTCGCGGTGAATAGCATGCCGTCCGCGAACACACTCTGGGCGAAGTTGTAGCCGCCGGTGGTCAGAGTCCTGAGGGTAGCTCCGGTGGAGGCGTCGATGAGGTAGACAGCGTTGGGGGTGCCGGTGAAGTCGTAGGTGCCCACGGCGATGACCCCGCCGCCGTTCATGGTGGGGCTACCGAGGACCGAATTCGGCAGGCCGGTTTCCCACAGCGTGGCGCCAGTGCTGGGATCCAGCCGCCGGATCGAGCCACGGTAGGCGACGCCGCCGATTGTCGTCGGGTCGCCCGCCATGTACAGGGAGGTGCCGTCATAGACCGGCGCCGCCGAGCACTGGGCCGGGCTCGCACTGCTTGACTTCGCCCCGATCTGTTTCTCCCAGGCCACCGTCATGGTGACCTGGTCCAGGGCGTAGAAGATGCCGTTCTTGTTGCAGGCGCCCACGTACGGGCCGAAGATCACCGGCGAGGCGCCGAAGTCGCCGTCGCCAAAAAGCTGGGAGTTGGGCACGGTGAACCAGGCCAGGGGCTGCAGCGTGTTCGGGTCAAGCTTGACGATCGACACCGAGTAGAACCGCTGGCTGGTGCCGGCTGGCTGGGTGCCGGTCGAGGCGTACACGTAGCCGCTGCTGTCCACGGCCGCGCTGGACCAGATCCCGCCGCCGAGGAAGCCGGCCGGCACGGTGAAGAAGCGGGCCAGCTCCAGTCCGGTCGCCTGGTCGTAGGCCACCAGATCGCCGCGGGTCAGCGGCTTGTCGCAGTGGGACGCGCTGCCGATGTAGATCTTGCCGTTCGCCACCGTGGGCGAGGACCACATGAAGTAGTCGCTGACGGTCTGGGACGGGATATCGACCGGGGACCGCCACTTCACCGTCAGATCGGCAGCCCGCAGTGCGTACAGGTACCCATCGGGAGCCCCGACGTACACCGTGTCCTGGCCGTCGCTCGGATCCACCGCGACCGTGGCGGTCGAGACGAAGCCGCGGGCCGGACAGGTGAGCTTCGGCTGGTAGCCCAAGAACACCTTGGCCAGCACGGCTCCCGTGGCCTCATCCAGCTTGTAGAACCAGCCGGTATTGGCGCCGATATACACTGCCCCGTCAGCGACGGTCGGGCTGGAGAACAGCGCCGGGCCCGGCTGGCCGCTGATCGTCGCCGGATCCCCCTTCCAATGCCATGCCTGCACCAGCGCCGGCACGGTGCTGGGCGTGATCGCGGTGTCAGCCGCGTTGAACGAGGAGTGCGCGGCCCCGTTGAGGTAGCCCGCCCAGTCGGTAGGTATCACCGCGGACGCTGGGAGGGCGACCGCAGTCATCGCCACAGACGCCAGGATGGCGATTACGCCGGTCAGCCACGGCCACCAGGCACGCGTGAAAAACTGCATCATGCGACCTTCCCCTCACTCCGGCCGCCCGTGTCCCGGCATATCGGCCAAGCAGACGGCCTGATGCCAGGCGAGATGGAGCAGGGGTAGCGACCCGTGGGGCAGACGCTGCGGGTGCTGAGCCGTTGGTCGCAAGCCCCCCCAGCGGACAGTATGGCGCATTGACAGCCAATACCCCGTAGCCTGTCGGATACGTCCAAGTGACCTGGGTGTAGCTCCTTTTCAGGGACTGGCTGACCTGCGGCATTGAGGCTCTGTTCGCTGAGGGCGGGGTCGTCTTCTACCGTTCGGTGTGGAGGCGATTGTGATGGGCTCGTTGCTGGATGAGCTGGCCCGGCGGGAGGCGGCTGCCCGGAAACGCATCGAGGAGATCCGGGAACAGATCGAGCGGCTGCAGGAGAACTTGACGGCTGAGGAGCAGGCGCTGTCCCGGCTGGTGGTCACCCGGGAGACGGTGCGGGAGATCTTGGGTGAGGCGGCCAGTGAGCGGCCGCCGGCCGGCGCGGACGCCGGCAGCGTCTACGGCCCCGGGGGCGCGAGCGCGGCGGAGGCCGTCTCCTCGGGCGGTTCGCCGATCGGGGTGGTTACGGTGCCGGCCTGGCGGCCGGGGACGGATGCCCCGGTGCTGCCGCAGGCCTACCGGGATGTGCTGGAGGTGCTGGTGGATGCGGGCCGGCCGCTGCGCGCCGGGCAGCTTGCCGTGCTGCTGGGGCTGCCAGCGGAGGCGGCAAAGGTCGAGGGGCTGCGGTCGAAGTTGAAGCGGCTGGTGACCCGCGGCTGGCTAACCGAGGATTCCCCGGGCATGTTCGCGGTGGCCAGGCAGATCACCGGGCAGACGGCCGAACTGGAGGAGTCTGGTTCGCTGCGGTGAGGGGGTGGTCGCCGGGTGCTTGCCGCGGGGGCTCTTCTTTCTAGATTCAGAAGTGCTACCCGTCCGAATCGGCAGAAAGAAGAGCCCGGTGAAACCGTACGGCACTGCTTCGAGAGCTGACCTGTTTGCGGGGTCGAAGACTGTCTTTGACGCTGTGGTGGCCGAGCTTTCCGGCCAGCGGACCGCGGCGCTGACCCATGCTCAGCTGGAGGAGCTGGTCGCCGCGCGTGGTCGCGAGCTGCTGCGGCAGCTGCTGCAAGACCACCTGGACCTGCGGGCGGCCCGGGAAGAACAGGCCGTGACCCTGCTTCACCAGGCCGGCCGTGGCGAGGTGGCCGGCTCATGCCCGGCACGCCGCGGCAACCATCGACGCCCAAGCCACCACGGCCGGGTTGAGCGGCGACCGTCGCGCCGGCGTCAACGCCTACATCCGCTACCTGACCAGCAAGGACGAGTGCATGAGCAGGTCCTCGCCGACCTGGGTGAGCCTTAGCCGCTGGGCTCCAGCGTCATCACGCAGCGTGACCACGAGCCTGAGCCTATGCTTCGGGGGGCTTCCCGGCTTCTTGCTCCACGGCGAAGGCCGCTGCGGCCTTCAACATCTGCGCGCCAAAGCGCTCGCCCAGCACATCGACGATTATCAGGGCCTGGTCCTCTCCCATCGGGGCCGTGCCAGTTACGTAAAGGGCATCCTCGGTGAAACGGAACGAGAAGGTCGCCGGGACCTCGCCAGCTTCCTGGGTCTTGATCAGGAAGCCCAGTCCCTCATCGTTGCGCACTTCGCCTCCTTGGTGCCGGTCAGCCGCTGATGCTGCGCCCGAGCGAACCGCCCGGGCCCGGCATAGATCGAGCGCATACCCGCCCCAGCCTCGCAGCGTTGCGGAGACCTCCACCGAGTTCATCGGTACCCCGGACACCCCATCGCCACGCTTGCTCACCGCGCCCATCGGCTCAGGCCCTCCACATGCTCAACGGACGGCTCATCAGAGATCAGTCCCTTGCCGTGGTACACCGCAAGCGGCTTGATCCGTGACCGAGACACCAAGTTCACCGCGGCGTTCGACGCCGTGTTCACCGCCATCGGCGTGCGGACCGTGCGGACGCCTGCGTAGGCGCCGCGCGCAAACGCGATCGCCGAGCGTGGATCGGCAGCGCCCGCCGCGAGTGCCTGGATCGAATGCTGATCGCCGGTGAACGGCATCTGCGGCTCGTCCTCGGCGAGTACATCGATCACTACAACACCCACCGGCCACACCGGGCACTGGACCAGAATCCGCCCGCGGGGCGAACCGATCCCTCAACAGAAGGGGCAGTCTGTCCGCGTGCTGATCCGATGCTTGTTCGTGCGATGAGCGTGCGCTTGGTGTCAATTTCGGGCAGAGCCTCTGCTGAACAGTCCGGTTTCCGCGGTGGGGGGGCGTGAAGGACGATCGCCCACTCCGGCGTTTTGGGCTCGCTGGATGACGATGGCGGCCAGTTCGCCGCTGATGCAGGCCGGGAAGTGGACGAGCGTGGGGAACCGGCCGGGGGAGGACGGCCACGAGCGAGAGCGCCAGCTTGCGGCTGGCGGGAGTTCAGCCCCGCCTAGCGGCGAACCAGGCGCCGGCTAGGAGCGCCACGCCGGCCACAAACGAGACGGCCGCCCGGACCAGGTGATGTCCCTTATGAACGCTCCCCACCATGAAATGCAGCGAGTTCGCTGCGCCGGCCACGTAGAGAATCCCCGCGATGATCGCCAGGACGCCGATGATCGCCAGGATGACGGCCAGCGCCCGCCTGCCGGGAGAACCGCCGGACGTGGGTGCAGAATGCACTTGATTCACCTGCTCCTCTGCGAGATGTCGTCGGCCGCCTTCGGTGGTGGGCCCGCGACGGGCCCGGCGCGCTTGGGGTGCTGCGCGGTGGCTGGCCCGGTGGAGGCAGGGCGGGGGGGGGCTCGCCTGCCGGTGGCAGCCCGGCCGCGCCGGCACCGAGACCGGTGAGCCCGCGAGCGGCCGGATCCGGTCACCCGCGATCACCGCGCCACCGGCCGGTGGCGCGCCGCGCTGGCCCAGCATCCACGGTATGCAGGGCTTGGGATTAGCCTGCGTCTTTCACGTCAGCTCGGGTGACATGGCTTGTAGATACCAAGAAGTGCCTTGCCTGTGGGGGGAAATCGAACTGCTGAAGGATCGATGGCCCCAGACAGGAAAAACTCCTGGGATGAAGCGTAGCTGCAGCCGGCGCAGGGTCAAGGTCAGCGCGGACGGGCGGGGCGTGGTGTCGCATGCCGGGTCCGCGCTGCTGCGGGAACTGGCCACCGAGACGGGCCTGGCCGCGGGGGTGACCGGGGCACTGCTGGACACTTAGTGCCGGGGTGGCCGAGGCCACCGGCATGATCGGCCTGTCCTCCTGCCCGGAGCGCTCGCGGCTGATCCTGCGGAACGAGCGCCCGCACCCCGGCGCCCGGCTGACCTTCACCGGCGTGGACGGGCACCGGATCACCGCGTTCCTCACCGGCACGCCCCGCGGCGTCATCCCGGGCCAGATCGCCGGGCTGGAACTGCGGCACCGCCAGCACGCCCGGGCCGAAGACCGCCTCCGCGAAGGCAACGCCGCCGGGCTGCGGAACGTCCCCGCCGGGCGGGGAGGAGAACCGCGCCTGGCTGGCGGCGGTGCTGGCCGCCCGCCGGCCCGGTCTGCTGGGCCAGCCTGATCTGCTTCGCCCACGTGCCGTCGCGGGGCCGCTGCGAGATCGCCGCGTTCCGCTACCGGGTGCCGCACGCCGCCGCGCAGCTCACCCGCTCCGCCCGCCGCACCCGCCTGCGCATCGACCGCGCCTGGCGGCGGGCCGCCCAGATCGCCGCCGGCTTCGGCCGGCTGCGCGCCGCGTTCACCTGACCAGCCCCCCGCTTGCCGCGCCCGTCACCGCCACCGCTTGGCGTCAGCACGCCTGCCAGCAGCCATCCGCCCGCCCAGCGCACCAACCCCGGAGCGCAACGCCCCGCAAACCAGGGCACATTCCAGGTCCACCGGTGCCGCCCCCAGCTGGTCAAGATCAAACAAGCCGCCAGAGAGGCCACTCAGAAGGCGCGTGAAACAGGGAGGTTAGTGCCGGGACTGCCGTACTCGCGGGTGTCGTGATGGTTACCCTGCCTGGCAATGCCGCACGGTCAGGCGCCGGCAGCTGCGGGCTCGTGACCTGCGGGAGCACGCTGCCGCCCTTCAGCGCAACCGCCAGCCCGCCCGGCAGGCAGCCGGCCCCGCACAGCCAGGCCGGGGGTGTTCCCGTCCCCCATGCCACAGGTAGCTTCGGCCGCAGCGCCGCGGACCGGGCCGGCCGGGCCGCGGCCAAAGCCAACGCGGTACCGGCCGCACAGCCACCCAACCACGCAGAGCCCATCCCACCCGGCCAAGCCCACCCCCACCCCCACCCGCACCTCCACCGCTTCCAGATCAGCAACATCCCTGCAGCTCACCCTCAGGTAGCATGTTCGTATGTGTGTTCTAATCGTGCCGTGGACGTGCGTCGGCGTGACTCGTGGTGCTACCCGCTGGAGTGCGCGAATGGGCACCCGTGTGACCGGGGCGGGGTGATCCGTGCCCCGGATGATGTGTGACTGCCCGCCAGCCCTGGCGGCGCGGACGTCAGGCCACCCGGGTCATCAGACGGTGGCGTGCCGGGTGCCGGTCGGTGTGGTACTCACCGCGGCACGACCCTGCATCGGCCTTAGCGAGCCCGCTGCCGTGCAGCTGTGCGGCGGGCGGGCTGGCCCGGCTGCGGGCGGGGGGGCAACTCCGGGCTGGCCGGCTACCACGGGAAACAGAGCGGCCCGCGCGGAAAACGGGCCTCAGGGGCCTCATCGCCGACTGAGCCCGCACCGTCCGCAGCGGCCGCAGCGGCCCCTGTTTCGTCTCGCGTCATCTCGGGGCGCACCCGTGTCGGCCGGTTGGACAAACCAGCGATATGCCGGTAGGCAGAAGAAGTGGGTGCTGGCCAGCCCGACGTCCGCAATCGCCAATTAGGCAAAGGTGGTGACGTAGTGATGGCACAGCCCATCCGGCGCGGAAGCAGATTCCCCGTCTCCCTGTTCGAGCCCACAGCACTGTGGGATCCGGTCAGCGAATTCGAGTACCTGCGTGACCGCATGGGGCGGCTGTACAACCAGATCACCCCGCAAGGACTCGACCAGTCGCCATGGCAGCCGGACATCGAGGTCGACGAGACCGAGGAGTTCTACCTCGTCAAGGCCGAACTCCCCGGGATCACCCGGGACAACGTCGAACTGCAGGTCGACGAGCACAGCCTCAGCATCACCGGCTCGGTCCGCGAGGAGCAGAGCGAGCACACGATGCACCGGCGGGCCGGGCGGTTCTTCTACCGCACGGTCCTGCCCAGGGATATCGACACCGACAAGGTCCAGGCCAACATGAAGGAGGGGATCCTGACGATCCGCCTCCCGAAGACCAAGCAGGCGACCCGTAGGGTGCAGATCCGCGCCTAGGCGCTCGGGCCAAGCAGGCCGGGGGCCGGGGCTCCAGCCCCGGCCCCCGGCCTTTCTCACTCCGCCGCCTGCGGGCAGCCCGGGTGTCGCGCTTCCAGCGCGCTGGCCGGCCTGTCGTCAGCCAAGTCTCCAGCGAGTCGTTCGCTTCTACCGCGATGACGGTCGTTCGCCAGCAGGTCACGGAACGTGGCTTCCCGGCAGTCTTCCCGACGTGCTCGCCGACCCCGCCCTGCTCGAACGCATCCTCGCCAACCTGGCAGCCAACGCGGAGCGCTACAGCCCCGCCGGAAAGCAAGTGCTGCTGACCGCAAGCAGCCACAACGACCGGGTCGAGTTGCGCGTTGCCACCCAGCGTCTCGCCGAGCAGGTACGCCACATACGGGGTGATCAGGGCGGCCACCGTCTCCAGCACCGGGTCGGTGATCCGGCGCCGCACCACGATCACACCAGCCGCCACCACGGCGCCGGCCGCCGCGCCGCCGCCCGCCAGAACGGCGAACTCCCCGGCCCCATGCAGCAGGGTTCCCGCCGCGGCCATCGCCGTGCCGCCCGCTTCGCGCTGGCCGCCGAACGGCAGCGCGCCACCGGCGACGCGCGCGCCGCGGAGCGGGCTCGGATCGCGCGGGAGATCCACGACGCGATCTCCCAGCACCTGTTCGCCCTGCGGATGATCGCCGCCGGGATGCGCCGGGCCGACCCGGGCAATCAGCAGGCCCGCGCGATCGAGCGCGTCAGCGAGGAGGCGTTGCGCGAGATGCAGGCGCTGCTGACCGAGCTGCGCCCGGCCAGACCAGACGGCACCGGGCTGGCCCCGGCCCTGCAGGAGATCTGCGCGGCCTACCAGCACCGGCTCGGCGTTACCGTCGACGCCAGCCTGGACGACGTCACCGTCCCCGCGCCGGTTGAGCACGCCCTGCTGCGCATCGCCCAGGAGGCCTGCACCAACGCCGTCCGGCACGGCAGCGCCCGCCGGCTGGCCATGTCCCTGACCCGCCAGGACGGGCACGTCGAGCTTGCCGTCCGCGACACCGGCACCGGCTTCGACCCGGCCGCCCCGCACGCCGGCTCCGGGCTGGCTCACATCCGCGACCGGGCCGCCGAACTGGGCGGCACCGTGGACATCGACAGCGCGCCCGGGCGCGGCGCGGCGCTCACCGTCCGGGTGCCGGTGCCGTGACGATCCGGGTGGTGATCGCCGACGACCACCGCGTCGTCCGGGACGGGCTGTGCTACCTGCTCGGCCAGGAGCCAGACGTCGAGGTCGCCGGCGAAGCCGGAGACGGCCGGCAGGCGGTGGACGTCGTCGCCGCAACCCGCCCCGACGTGCTCCTGCTCGACCTGTACATGCCCGGACTGGACGGGCACGCCGTGCTCGCCGCACTGCACGACGCGCCGCACCGGCCTGCGGTGGTTATGCTCACCTCCGCCACCGACGACGAGCACCTCGTCCGCGCCATGCACGCCGGCGCAACCTCCTACCTGCTTAAAACCGCCTCAGCCGAGCACGTCATCGCCGCCATCCGCGCCGCCGCCGCCGGCACCGCCAGCCTCAGCCCCGAGCTGCTGACCCGGTTCACCCAGGCGCTGCGCCGGCCGCCACCGCCGGACCCGCTACAACCCCTGTCCCCGCGCGAACGCGACGTACTCCGGCTGATCGCCCGCGGTCACAGCAACCGGCAGATCGCCCGGGACCTGGCGATCGGCGAGCAGACCGTCAAGACCCACGTCCGCAGCATCCTCTCCAAACTCGGCCTGCAAGACCGTGTCCAGGCAGCGATCTTCGCCCTCCGCCACCAAGCCGGCAGCTACGAGCAGCAGTAACCGTGCGGGTTCTGGGATCCGCAGAAGCGCGCAGATCACCCGATATAGCCAGACAACGGCTCAGTCCGATAAGCCCGACCTGCGCCCATAACGGTGCGGCGCGCGTGAGCCAGAATCTGGACGAATCACCGAAAGTAACGTGAGCCTAGGCGTCCATGGGACCCGAGCGCCGGCGGAGGGGATGATGCCGCGTTCTCGGCTTGCTACGAAGTCCCCGGCGCGGATCCCCGGTCGGAGCTCGCCGTCCCGGGCGGTGCTTCAGGCGGTGCGCTGCCCGGGTTACGCAAGCGCCAGGTGGTGCCGGAGCTGCCGGCGGGAGCTGATGCCGAGCTTGGAGAACACCTTGTGCAGGTGGTACTCCGCGGTCCGAGGGCTGATGAACAGCCGGGCGCCGATCTCAGGGTTGGTGTGGCCCTCGGCAGCGAGCCGGGCGACCTGCGCCTCCTGCACGGTGAGGACATCGCTAGTGTCCACGGTGCGCTTGCGGACTGTCTCGCCGGTGGCCTGCAATTCCCGGCGGGCTCGTTCGGCGAACGCCGCGGCCCCGAACCGGCCGAACATGTCGTGCGCGGCCCGCAGGTGCTCGCGTGCTTCTGCTCGCCGCTGCTCGCGGCGCAGCCATTCGCCGTATACGAGGTGGGCGCGGGCGAGATGGACGGCCATGCGGCTGCGCCCCAGGCGGTCGATCGCCTCCCGGTACAGGGTGTCCGCAGCCGGGCCGTCGCTGAGCAACGCGCGTGACCGGGCCTGGATGCCGAGTGCCCACTCCGACCCGGCGGCGCGTGTCCGCTCACTGAGCTGCCGCAGGGCCGCCGACGCCTCGTCGCTGGCGCCGCTCCGGGCTCCCGCCTCGACGAGCTCGGCCAAGGACCATCCGAAGAAACCCAGGTCCTCGTACTCGCATGCCCGCCGGGCGCCGACCAGGGCGGCCCCATAGCCGCCCAGACCGTTGTGCAGCACCGCAGTGGCATACCAGGCGAGCCCGAGCACCCTTCCCCACCCCCTGGCGGTCGCGTCTCGGACAAGGGCCTTGATCAGCTCCAGCGCCCGGGTTTCCCCGCCTCGCCAGGCGGCGAGAATCATCGAGATGTACCCCAAAGACGCGCTGCCGGTTGCCGCCGTGATGGCATTGGCCTCCTCGATCAGCCCGGCCGCTGCGCCGAACTCTCCCGCGTGCACGTCTACGGCCGCGCGATAGGTAAGCGCGACAGGAAGCACGGCGAGCGCGCCGGCCTCACGAGCGAGTCCGACCGCACGGGCGGTTAGCTCATGCCAGGTCGCGTCATCCCATAGCTCGGGTGCGATGGCCGCCAGCGGGAGCCAGCCCATGATGCCAGCCTCGCTCCGGCCGCCGTGTCGCCCGAGCGCGTCCAGGGCGCGCCTGAGCGGCGGCACACCCGCGGCGTAGCCCTCGGCCAGCCGCGTCGCGGCCCCGTCCAGCAGCAGATCCAGCGGCCGTGGCGGCTGCGGCGCCGACGGCGCCGACGTCCGGGCAGCCTCAGCCGCCTGCCGCACGGTGAGTCCGCGGCCGAGGCGACCGGCGGAGATTGCCGCCCCGAGCGCTTCTAGGTAGGTTTCCCGCGCTAGCCCGCTGTCGAGCGGTCCGAGCTTCTTCGCCGCATCGAGCAGCAACTGCGGAGCGTCGCTCCCGCGCCGTTCGGCAAAGGCCATCTGGGCGCGCAACCGCGCCAGCTCGGCCCGCTGGAGTTCGTCGAGCCGGCCGAGCTCCGCCATCGCGAGGAGCTCGTACGCCGCATCAGGCGCGGCGGCCGCGAATTTGGCCGCCGCGGCGACCAGCGCGCGCGCTCCACGCCGCGCCGGGTCCGGCGTCAACTCGGCCGACCGTTGCAGGAATGCGGCCGCGGCCGCGACGCCCCCGCGGCCTTGCGCCCGGGCGGCCGACCCCTCCAGTTCGCCGGCCACGGCCTCATCGGGCCCCGTAGCAGCGAGGGCACGATGCCACGCCCGGCGGTCGGGATCGGCACCCGGATCGGTCGCCTCAGCCAGGGCGCGATGTACCTCCCGGCGGTCGGGCAAGGCCGCCGCCCGGTAGACCGCGGCGCGTAGCAACGGATGACGGAAGCGCACCCGGGCACCCAGCTCGATCAATCCCGCGGCTTCGGCGGGGGCCGCCGCGTCCGCTCCGACGCCGAGCCGCTGGGCAGCGCGCCACAACAAGGTCACGTCGCCGATCGGCTCCGCTGCCGCCGCGAGCAGGAGCCGTTGCGTCTTGACCGGAAGCGACTGGAGTTGTCGCAGGAAGCTCCGTTCGATCCGGCTCACTAGTGTCGGCGTGTCGGGCACCCCGAACCCGCCGGCCAGCTCCGCGGCGCTCAGCCCCCGGGGCAGCTCCAGCAACGCCAGCGGGTTGCCGCGTGTCTCGGCGACGATGCGATCTCGCACCCGCTCATCCAGTCGTCCCGGGGTCACCGAGTCCAGCAGCGCGCGGGCGTCACCGCTGCTCAGACCGCCGACGGTAAGTGGTGGCAGGCCCCTCCACTGCTGCTCCTCGCTGGGCTCACGCACCGCGAACACCAACGCGACCGGTTCGGCCAGCAGACGGCGCGCAACGAACGCCAGTGCCTGCGCAGAGGCCTGATCGAGCCACTGCGCATCATCGACCAGGCACACAAGCGGCAGGTCCTCAGCCGCGGCGGACAGCAGCCCGAGCGCCGCCAGACCGACCAGGAGGCGATCCGGCGCCTCCCCCTTACTCAGGCCAAAGACAGTGCCCAGCGCATCGCGTTGAGGGCCTGGCAGGTCAGCGAGATTGCCTAGCATCGGCGTGCAGAGCTGATGCAAGCCAGCGAACGCAAGCTCCATCTCGGACTCCACGCCCACCGCTCGCGCCACACGGGAACCAGACGCCTGCTCCTGCAGGTAGTCCAGCAACGCTGTCTTGCCGGCTCCCGCCTCGCCGCGCAGGACCAGCACCCGGCTCTGCCCGGCCCGCACCTCAGCCAGCAGCCGGTCCAGCGCCGCCAGCTCGGTCCGCCGGCCACGCAATCCGAGCCCGGGATGACTGTCGGACATCGGCCACCGCCACGCAGAGAACGCACGAGATGCCGCGCATCAAGCCTGACCTCGCAGCCAGACGCCCTCGTCAGGCCAGCGAGCCGACACCAAGGTAATCATTAATTAATTAAAGACCACACCATGGTAGGAGTGCATTCCAGGCCTTGACGGCTGGGCACGACCGTAGGGCACGGCGCCGGTGGCTGCGCCAGTGTGCCCAGGGGACCCACTAGGGATTCCCACGGAGGCGATCCACGCCGGCAAGCGGCGACAGTGGTGCCACTGGCAAGCAGAACGGCCTAACCCACGGGCAATTCCGCATCCTTAGGAGAGGAAGCACTCATGTCACTCAGTCGCATGGCGCGGCGCATCAGCCTGCCCGCGCTCTTGGCGGTCGTTGTGGCCGCCACCCTGCTCGCAATCGCGCCCGGCCGCGCCACCCCGGCCGGAGCCTCGGCCGGCGCCGCGGCGTCAGGTGGCGGGCACCCGGCCAAGCCGGTGATCGTGCTTGTGCATGGCGCCTGGGCGGACGCTTCGAGTTGGAGCAGCGTCATCAGCCGGCTGCAGCGCCGCGGGTTCACCGTGTACGCGCCGCCCAACCCGCTGCGCGGCTTGCCGCAGGACTCCGACTACCTGCACCAGTTCCTGACCCAGAACCCGGCACTCCAAGGGCAGCCGGTCATCCTGGTCGCGCACTCCTACGGCGGGGCGGTCATCACCAACGCCGCAGTCGGCGACCCCGAGGTCAAGGCCCTGGTGTACGTGGACGCCTTCATTCCCGACCAGGGCGATACCGTCGGCGGACTCCTCGGCGCGCAGCCCGGATCCTGCCTGGGCGCCGTCGGCGTCTTCAACCCCGTGCCCTACCCTGGCGGGCCGCCCGGTGACGTCGACCTCTACCTCAATCCGGACCAGGTCCCCGGATGCTTTGCCACCGGCGTGCCCGCCAGCCAGGCCGCGGTCATCGCGGCCACCCAGCGGCCGCTGGCGGCCAGCGCGTCCACCGAGCCGTCCGGGCCCCCGGCCTGGAAGACCATCCCGTCCTGGGCGGTGATCGGGACCGCAGACCAGGTCATCCCGCCCGCGGAGCTGAGGTTCATGGCCCAGCGCGCGGGCGCTCACATCACCGACGTCAAAGCCGGGCACCTGTCCCTCATCACAAAGGCGCCGGTCGTGACCCGCGTCATTCTCCAGGCCGTCCAAGCCACCGGATAACCCGCGAACCGGCCTGGTGTCCCGCGAACCCGTCGCCGGGTTCGCGGGACACCGGTGTTCATGAAGCTCGGCGTGAGCTCCCGCCGAGAGTTCCCTGCCGCGCTACGGCAGTTGGAAGGGGCCATGTCCCGTCGTAGTGGCTGGGCTGGGGCCTGCCACGGAAGCCTCCTCCGCCTGCGCTGCCAACGGGCGGCCGAGTTGACCGCCGACCCGCCGCCACGCGGTCAGCAGGCGCCTACGGCGAGCTTCGTCAGTCCGGAGTCTGCGACACATGCCGGACTGGGGAGTTCCACGGATGCGATCACCGCTCTGTGCGCGCGACCGTAGTCCTTGTCGATTCCTCGCCCGCAAGGAGCAGATTCATGACATCACCGCGACGCATCAAGACCAAGTCAATGGCGAAATACTCGCCTTCTTGCAGCGCTAGCCGTGCTACCGACACGAATGAGAAGTCATCATGAAGATCGTCGTTATCGGCGGGACCGGGCTGATCGGCTCCAAGCTCGTCGCCAAACTCGCCGCGCACGGTCATGATGCCGTGCCCGCGTCACCCGGCACCGGCGTCAATACCCTCACCGGCGAGGGTCTCACCGGAACCCTCGCTCGCGCGGACGTGGTCGTCGACGTGTCGAACTCGCCGTCGTTCGAGGACACCGCGGTACTCGAGTTCTTCGAGAAATCTACTCGCAACATCCTCGACGCCGAGGCGGCAGCCAGCGTGGCACATCACGTGGCGCTGTCGGTCGTCGGCACCGAACGGCTGGCCGAAAGCGGCTACATGAGGGCGAAGATCGCGCAAGAGAAGCTCATCAAGAACTCGTCGATCCCCTACACGACCGTCCACGCGACGCAGTTCTTCGAGTTCGCCGCTCGTATGGCCGACGAGGCGAGTGACGGCGACACGGTGCGGGTTCCCCCGGTACTGATTCAGCCGATGGCAGCTGACGATGTCGCCACTGCGCTGTGTAACGTCGCGCTCGCTGCTCCGCTGAACAACACGATCGAGATCGCCGGGCCGCAGCCGTTGCGCCTCGAGGACTTCGTACGGCAAGCGCTGCGCTCCGTGGGGGATGAGCGCGTCGTGGTCGCCGATCCTCACGCCCGGTACTTCGGGGCCCGGCTGAGCGAGCGCGCCCTCTTGCCGGGAGATGGCGCTCAGCTCGGGCCGACCCGATTCGACGACTGGCTCAGCCACCGGGCACCAGATCGGGGAGAAGGCATCCGCTGACTCGGTCATAACAGGAGCGTGAAGGTTGCTCGTCCGATCAAACGACCGGGAAAGCACCCAGTGCTCACCAACCCCGCCAGGAGTGTTGAAATGTCCGCGACCTTCACCCCTACTTCGAAGCTCAGGCCCACCGCGACCCGACCGACTCCAGCGCATACATCCGCGTTCGCGTCCCCGACGGACCCCGTCCCGACGGCTCCATTCTCGTCTATCTTCGGAATGGGACAGGGCTTGTTGTGAACAGCAACCAGCTCCTGCACCTCGACCCAGGCCCGAACCGGCCTGGCGAGCCGGATGGCCGGACTTCCGCCGTACGGCCCTCCGTGACGGAGCCGGTCCGGTGATCGCACCGTCAGCGCTGCCAGCGGCCGAGCGCGGCCAGGTTGCGGCCCGGCTCACCGCCCTCTGCGGCGAGTGCGGCCTGGCGCCAAATGCCGATTACGGGCTCCTGCTCATCATCATCGCGGCGCTGCCTTATGTGCTAGGCCAGCGGACCGACGCGGTGATCATCGGCCTCATCCTGGCCGCCAGCGCCGGGCCCGAGTTCGCTGCCGTCGGGCGCCGCGCCCCTGATGATCAGAAGTCCGTTTTAGTAGTACCAGTAGAGCCATGCTGGTGGCCCGGTGGCGGGGTCTTTCTCGCCGATCCACAAGAGCACGATTTCGAGCCCGTCGGGGTCGTGCATTGTGATGCCGTCCACTTCCACGTCGCGATGCCGCTGGTAAGGCACCTGCTGCCGGGTCAGGAGTTCCTCGGCGCTGTCCAGTTCGGCGCGGTCTCCCGCATGCCAGAGGACGCGCGTTACCCCGGCTTCGCCCATAGTGTGCCGGGCGGCCTGGCCGATCTCCCGGATCACCAGCGAATCGGCGGGGGCCCGGCGGGTGTGCAGCACCGCCAGCGTGCCATCGTTCCACACAACCTCCAGCGCCAGCACGTCACGGTAGAACGACAGCGAGCGGTGAAGGTCACCAACCTGCAGATATACGCCGAAAAGCCCGGACAGCTGTGGCGTGTTGTCTGTCACCATCTGCTCATTCCTTCGCACCAGAAAGCAGCGCCGCATAATGCCGACGGATCTGCTGGATGGCGCCGACCGAGATGACATCCTCCAGCGCCGTTCGCATAAGACGATCAGGTAAGGGTGCCCAGTAGAAACACGATGGGCAGCGCCTGCGGACTCCCGCGCAGGGGCGGGCCGTCGCCACTCATTCGATTGCTCTGCCAGCCTGCCGATCGGATGCCCGGCTGATAACCGGTTCGGGCTCGTCCGGCAAATGTCCCGCTGTGATGACGCCCTCTGGCATCTCGGCCGGCAGAGGATGGCCGCCGGGATCGGAGGCGTCTTCCAGGGCCTCGACGGCGCCGAGAAGGGCGCGGAGGACGACGTCGTAGCGCTGGTCATCCGGGTCGGGCGGCCGTTCGTCGCCAGGCATGCCGTCGGCCTGTTCTTCTGGAAGGCTAGCGTCGGCGAGGGTCAGTTCTGCCATGACGGTGAGTTCGAGTTCGTGCAGGAAGGCGTTACCGCCGGTCGGGGTGCTCATCTTTCCTCCAGGCGACGTGAGTGAATGTGGAGGCTGGCCGTCATGCTGACGGCCAACTCGCGTGCGGGGGGCGGTGTGTCAGCTGCCGTAGAACACGCCGCGCAGGATGGAGATGCCCTGGGCGATGGCGGCTCGGGTGGCGTGGGTGCGGCTGAGCGGGTTGAGCATCATGAAGTCGTGCGTGATGCCGTCGTAGCGGACGGTCGTGATGGCGACGTCGGCCGCGCGCAGCCGCGCCGCGTAGGCTTCTCCCTCGTCGCGCAGCACGTCGGCCTCGTCGACGATCACCAGCGCCGGGGGGAGGCCGCCGAGCTGCTCGTCGCTCGCGCGCAGCGGTGAGGCGAACGGCTCGGAGCGCCGCCCGGCATCGGGCAGGTAGGCATCCCAGAACCACGCCATCGACTTGGCGGTGAGGAAGTAGCCTTCCGCGAACTGCTCGTAGGAGCCAGTGTCCATCGCGGCGTCGGTGACCGGGTAGTACATCGACTGGTGGACGAAGCGCACGTCGCCGCGCTCGCTGGCCATCAGCGCCAGCGCCGCGGTCATGCCGCCGCCGACCGAGTCGCCGGCCACGGCGATGCGCTCCGGGTCGAGCCGGTTGGCGGCGCCCTCGCGCGCGATCCACTGGGCCGTGGCGTATCCCTGCTCGATCGCGACGGGGTAGTGCGCCTCCGGCGAGCGGTCATACTCGACGAACGCGACAGCGGCGTCGGCGCCGACGGCCAGTTCCCTGACGAGCCGGTCGTGCGTGGCTGAGTTGCCGAGCACCCAGCCGCCGCCGTGCATGTAGAGGATCACCGGTAGCGTCCCCGGGGTGTCCGGTGGCCGGACGATGCGTACGCGCACGTCGCCGACCTCTGCCGGGACGCTGACCCAGCGATCCTCGACGGGCAGCTTGTCGACCGGCGCGGCCTGGACGTCGTCGAGGACCTTGCGGGCTTCGGCCGGGGTGAGCTGGTACAGGAACGGGGGATTGGCGGTCGCCTCGACGAACGCCTGGGATGCCGGTTCCAGCACGACCGGTGCTCGTGCAGCGGTGACAGACATGTGCACTCCTTTCCGAAGGCCTGGAGAGGTGGAATAGGTCACCCACGCAGCGTCCCTCCCGCTGAGGGACGCTCGCATCTGTCGAAGTCCCCAGCGCGGATCCCTGGTCGGACCTCGCCGTCCCCGGCGATGCCCTCAGGCGGGGATGCGCCGTTTCGAGTTACGCCGGGCAGTGCCGGGGCTACCGGCGGGCGCTGATGCCGAGCTCGGGAACACCTTGCGCAGGTTGGTACTCCGCGGTCCGGGGGGCCGAGGCTGCTGCTGATTGGTCCAGCAACTGCGTCGGGCGGGCACGCCCCCGCTGCCCCCACGCCAGCAGCCCGCTATCCATCGGCGGCGTCTACTAGTTTCCGGGACGCGCTGACCTGGGAAGACGCCACCGGCGGCGGTGATATGGAGCGCGTCTGCCCCACGAGACCGCGAATCACGGCCCAGCTTTGGGCCGATCATGTCTCAGGCATGCACAAGAGCGGGGATTACCCGCCCACCCCTTTACGACCCGGGCCAGCCGTGCGGCGCGGCCCGGTGCCGCAACGGCCGGGCAGCCCGACCCAGCGCCGATGGCTGCGCCAGTGCCCCCAGGGACTCACTAGGGATTCTCACGGATGCGATCCTCGCAGGCGAGCGCGACAGTGGTGCCATTGGCAAGCAGAACGCCATAACGGCAAGCAATTCCGCGTCTCACCCTTGGAGGATGCGATGACCACCCCCGCTTGTACCCGGCGTGTCAGCGCGCCCGCCTGCTGCCCGGGCCGTCCAGCTGCTTTGCGGCTGGCAGCCTTGGCGCCGACGTCGACGACCCGCAGATCACCCCGCGCGTCCTGCGCCGGGCAATAGGCGACTTCACCCAGGAGAGGAAACACTCATGGCACTCAGTCGCATGGCGTCAATTTCCGAGCGGGAGAACCGGGAGATCCTGGCGGCCAACGCCTCTGGTAAGACCCCGGTCGTGTTCATCCACGGCCTGTGGCTGCTGCCGAGCAGCTGGGCCAGCTGGGCGGACTTGTTCAAGCAGGCCGGTTACGCGCCGCTAACGCCGGACTGGCCAGACGATCCGGAAACGGTTGAACAGGCCCGGGCGAACCCGGGCGTCCTGGCCAAGAAGACCTTGAAGCAGGTCGCCGATCACACCACCGAGGTCATCGGTGCCCTGGACCACAAGCCAGCGGTGATGGGGCACTCGACCGGGGGGTTGCTGGCGCAGATGCTCGCCGGCCGGGGCCTGTCGGCGGTCACGGTGGCGATCGACCCGGGGGTCTTCCGCGGCGTTCTGCCTCTGCCGGCCTCGGTGCTCAGGGGGGTGGGCCCGTTCCTGGTCAACCCGCTCACGCGCGGCCGCGCGATCACGCTCACGTTCGGCCAGTTCACGTACGGCTGGGCGAACGCGCTGGACGAGAAGGAAGCGAAGGAGCTCTACGACACCTTCCACGTCGCCGGCTCGGGGATCGCCCTGGCTCAGATGGGTAACGCCAACCTCAACCCCTGGACAGAGGCGAAGGTGAACACGACCAACCCCGGCCGCGGTCCGCTGCTGATCATCGACGGCGAGAAAGACCACACGGTGCCGTGGGCGATCGCGAACGCCGCCTACAAGCGGCAAAGGCGCAACCCCGCCGTGACGGAGATCGTGAAGATCCCGAACCGGGGCCACTCCCTCACGATCGACCACGGCTGGCGCGAGGTCGCCCAGACGGCCCTCGATTTCGTCCAGCGGTTCGCGTCCCCAGGCTACAGACCTGGATACTCCGCCGACACCGCGCCAGCTTCCCGGGAGCTCTGATGGCGGAGACAAGGCTTGTGGTCGACAACCGCGAGCAGCTGTGGGCCTTGCTGGTCGAGGCGGCGCAGATCGAGCACATGGTCATATGCCACCGGGCGTGGAGTTTGCGCTGCTGCCGTTCGGCGGCGACTCCCTCACCCATTTCCTGTACCTGGAACGGCCGGAGCGCACGGACCGGGTGGACGCGGCGGAGTTCGTCCCGGCCGCCGCCTCCCCAGCCGGTGGGCCAGGCCGAGGTGATGCCTCGCATGCAGGATTTCCTGACCGTCGGGCACCTGTACCGGGGGATCGAGCAGGCCGACTGGCGGCAGGGCCGCCACCGAATAGATGATCTGCGCGCTTCTTACGATTCAGGCGACACTCCCGCGAGCGGCGCCGATTCGGCAGGGCGCAGGCGCGCTGTGGAGGCAAGACCATTGTGTTCACGCTACGTGGCTGATAGCGGCCTGCCTGGCTGAGTGGAGCAACGGCCCGACAAGCCGATATCGCTATGCGCCGTGACCTGCACCGAGGCAGGAGCGCTGCCGTATGGGGGAGCGTATGGGGGGCGAGTATGGCTGCGCCGTTGCGAAGCTGCAGGTCAGCGAGGGTAAGCAGCGGACAGCAGGGATCAGACGGTTACGTTCGAATTTTATGCTTCTACCAGTGCCCCCGGCAGGATTCGAACCTGCGCTCACGGCTCCGGAGGCCGTTGCTCTCTCCCCTGAGCTACGGGGGCTCGGGACTCCGCAAGGTTACCAGTCCCGGCGGGTGTGCCGGGCGGCCCGAGGTCGCGCGGGCGGCGCGGACCGGTGCCCGGCTCCCACCGGTCAGCGCCACGGCGCGCCCAGCGGGTCGCGCTCTCCGGCCGTCGCAGGCGGGTCATCCCGGACCGTATCCCGCGTTTCCGGCGCGGGCAGTCGCGGGCAGTGCCGGGAAGACGCTACCCTCGCGCCCGTGGCGCAGGGACTGGGACGCGTGCTCGTGGTGGACGACGATGAGGTGATTCGTCAGCTCATAGCCGTCAACCTGACCCTGGAAGGGTTCGACGTCGCGACCGCGGTGGACGGCCAGGACTGCCTGGACAAGGTGACCGCGATCGACCCCGACGTGATCACCCTCGACATCATGATGCCGAGGCTGGACGGGTGGATGACCGCGAGCCTGCTGCGGCGCAACCCGGAAACCAGCACGATCAAGGTTGTGCTGATCACCGCCCGCGCCCAGGAAGACGACAAGATGCGCGGCAAGCAGATCGGCGTGGACGCCTACCTGACCAAGCCGTTCGACCCGTCGGAGATGATCCGCGTGGTCAGGGAACTGGCCGGTCACCTGCCCGCCGGCGGCCCGGCCTAGCCCCGCCGCCCGCCGTGGCCGCGGCCGCACCGTCACGTGAACCGCGAGAGCCGCGGCCCGTGCCCCGCGAGGAGCCGGCCGCCCGGAACAGGCCCGCCCACTGGTGCACGTCCAGCTGGGGCGGCAGCGCACCGGCCCCGAAACCCAGTTCCCGCGCGACCCCCGCGAACCGCGCCCGGGGGATCGCGCGCGCCAGCGCGCTCGCCACGGTCGGGCGCGCGCCCTCGAACGCGGCTGTGACGAAGTCCGTGTAGTCCCGCCGCGCCGCCGGGTCCACCAGCGGGGGATCACGCCGCGTCACGATGAGCACGGCCGTGTCAACCCGTGGCACGGGGCGAAACGCCGTCGCCGCGATCCGTGCCCCCGTGCGGAACTCGAACCACGGTTCCCAGCACGCGTTCAGCAGCGTGCCCCGGCCGCCGGCGCCCCGCTTGCGCGCCACCTCCGCCTGGACGATCACGTCCGCGCGCACCAGGCCATCATGGTCCAGCAGCCGCCGCAGGATCTTCGTGGTGATCCCGAACGGGATGTTGGCCACCACGCGGAACGGCCCGACGGGCAGCGGCGCGGTCAGCACGTCATCCTCGGTCACGGTGACCGCCGGCCAGGTGGCGAACTTGGCGCGCAGCCGTTTGGCCAGCGCCGGGTCGCGCTCGATGGCGAGGACCTGTGCCCCACGGCGCGCCAATGCCTCGCTGATCAGGCCGTTTCCCGCGCCGACGTCCACCACCAGGTCCCCGTCACCGACACCGGAACCGGTCACCAGCGCGTCGATCGCGCGGCGGTCCACGAGGAAGTTCTGGCTGAGCACACGGCGCCGGACGGCTCTGTCAGGCATCCACCGAGCGTAGCCGCCCGCCGGGAATGGCCTAACCTGCAACGGTGCTCACCGGGGACCTGGACCGGCTGCTCGCGGCGGAGATCGGCGCACCGGCGCCGGCGGCCACGCCCGAGGCCGCGCCCGCGCCCGGGGCCACCGCCGCGCCAAAGGCCTCGCCCGCGCTCACCCCGGCGCCGGCCTGGCGGCGGGCCCCGCCCGGCGGCGCGCCCGCCCCCGGCACGTACGCCACGCCGATCGCGTTCCGCCTGGCGGACGCCCAGGGCGCGGGGCCCGCGCGGGTCGCGACGGCGCTTGCGGCCGCGCTGCGCCGGGCCGACTGGGTCCGCACCGCGACCGTGACCGGCGGCTACCTCACCGTCACGGTCACCCCGCAGGCCCTGGCCCAGCTCGCGGTCCGGATCACCGCGGCCGGGCCCGCGTGCGCGCGCAGCACCGCCCTGGCCGGCGTGACCGTCCCCGCCCCGCCGGACCCGGACCTCGCCGCGGCGGCCACCTGGGCGCAGGCGCGCCGGCAGCTCGCCGCGCACCTGGCCGGCCGGCTGGCCGAGGCGGCCGGTGCGCGCACCACACCTTCTTTCATTGACGAACGAGCCGCCGTGCCCGGCCGCGTTCCCACCCGGGCAACGGGGCGCGTGGCAGCCCAGAGCGCCGTGCCCGGCCACGTTCGCACCCGGGGGGCGGGGCCCGTGGCAGCCGCCCAGGACTTCGCCGGGGCCGGTGCGATCCGGTACGCGCTGGCCCGGTTGCCGCCGGGCGCCCCGGCGCAGGTGGACGCCTGCCACGCGGCCGCGCACCGCCTGGACGTGCCCGCCTATGCTGTGCGGTACGCGCACGCGCACGCCGCGTCCACCCTCCGCCAGGCCGCCGACCTCGGCCTGGGCCTGGGGGAGGCGGAGTTCGCTCCGCACCTGCTCGCGCACCGAAGCGAGCAGGTGCTGCTCGACGAACTGTCCTGGCTCGCCGAACGCGTTGCCGGGGCGGCCCGCCGGGCCCGGCCGGACACGTTCCCGCGCTACCTTGAGCGGCTGGCCGGTGCGTACTTCGGCTGGCACGAGCAGTGCCCGGCGGTGTGGCCGGGCATCGGGCCAGGCGGCCCGCGGACCGCGGCCCGCCTCTGGCTGGCCGCCGCCGCCGCGACCGCGCTGCGCGCGGGCCTGAGCCTGCTCGGCGTGGACGCGCCGGACCGGCTCTAGTCCCGGGGAACCCGACCAGGAGGAAGCCCGTGAGCCACCCGAGCCGGCCCGGACGCCGCACGGCGTTGCTTTGCGCGACTGCGCCGCGGTCGGCGAAGCGCCGCGACTACATCTCGACGGCCTGGTGCCGAGGCTGTGCTGCCTCGGGCCCACCGGGCCCGATGGCCTCCCGCGCTGCCGGTTTGCGCGCCTCCGGCTCGGCCAGGCGGAGCGGGGGCGGGAGCGCGGAGCGCCGGGGGCGGGGAAAGCACGGTGCTGGCCTGCGCGCCTCCGGCACGCGCTGCGTCCGGCGCGCCTCCGGCGCGAGTAGTTTGCGCGCCTCCGGCGCGATGGCCCGCGAGGGAGGCACGTGATGTACCGTGCTCACCCGGCCGGGCCGCGTCACGCGGACGTGCTGCCCGCCGACCACCCGCCCGCGCCCCCGCCAGACCTGAACGCGCTGGACCCGGCGATCTGGCCGCGCAGCGCGCGCCGGGTGGACGGCGTGCTCACCCTCGGCGGCGTCGACGTGCGCGACCTGGCCGGGCAGCACGGCACCCCGGTGTTCGTCCTGGACGAGGAGGACTTCCGCGGCCGGTGCCGCGACTTCGTCCAGGCGTTCGGCGAGCGGGCGGCCGTGTTCTACGCGGCCAAGGCGTTCTGCTGCCGCGGGGTGCTGCGCTGGGCCGCCGAGGAAGGCCTCGGCGTGGACGTGTGCACCGGCGGCGAACTCGAGGTCGCGCTGGCCGCCGGGGTGGACCCGGCGATGATCACCATGCACGGCAGCAACAAGCTGCTGGCCGAGCTCGAGCGCGCGGTGGCCACGGGCGTGGGTCACGTCGTGGTCGACTCGTTCGAGGAAATCGCCCGGCTCGCCTACGTCATCGAGGAACGCGACGGGCTGACGGACGGCGGCCGGCCGGGGGGCGATCGTAATGCAGCGAAAAAGGGCGCGTTGGGGCGGGCGCCGCGCGTGCTGGTCCGGGTGACCACCGGCGTCGAGGCGCACACGCATGAGTTCGTGGCGACGGCGCACGACGACCAGAAGTTCGGCTTCTCGCTGTCGTCCGGCGCGGCCGACGAGGCGGTGCGCCGGGTGCTCGCCGCGCCGTCGCTGGACTTCGCCGGGCTGCACTCGCACATCGGGTCGCAGATCTACGACACGGCCGGGTTCGACGTGGCCGCGCACCGGGTGCTGGAACTGGCCGCGCGGATCCGCGCCGAGCACGGCACGGGAATCGGCGAACTGGACCTGGGCGGCGGTTTCGGCATCGCGTACGTGCCCGGGGACGACCCGGCGGACATCAAGGTGGTCGCGCAGAGCCTGCACGACATCGTGCGCGCCCAGTGCGCGGCGGCGGGCCTGGACGTGCCGCGGCTCACTGTGGAGCCGGGCCGCGCGATCGCCGGGCCCGGCACCGTTACCCTGTATCAGGTCGGGACCATCAAGGACGTGGACGGGCTGCGCAGCTACGTCAGCGTCGATGGCGGAATGAGCGACAACATCCGGACCGCGCTGTACGGGGCGGAGTACACGTGCGCGCTCGCCTCCCGGGAGTCGGCCGCGCCGCCGATGCTGTCCCGGGTGGTCGGCAGGCACTGCGAGAGCGGGGACATCGTGGTCAGGGACACCTACCTGCCGGCCGACCTCGCGCCGGGTGACCTGGTCGCGGTGGCGGCCACCGGCGCCTACTGCCGGTCGATGGCGAGCAACTACAACCACGTGCCGCGGCCGCCCGTCGTCTCCGTCTGCGACGGCTCCGCCCGCGTGCTGCTCCGCCGGGAAACCCCCGGGGACCTGCTCAGCCTGGACGAGGGATGAACACGGCGGGCCGGCCGTTGAAGGTGGCGCTGCTCGGCTGCGGCATCGTCGGCTCCGAGGTGTACCGGCTGCTCGGCGACCAGGCCGCCGACCTGGCCGCCCGGGTCGGCGCGCCGGTGGAGGTGGCGGGGGTCGCGGTGCGCCGCCCGGCCCGGGCCCGCGGCGTGGCCGTGGACCCGGGGCTGATCACCACCGACGCCGCCGGGCTGGCCGGCCGGGACGACATCGACATCGTCGTCGAGGTGATCGGCGGCATCGAACCGGCCCGCTCGCTCCTGCTCACCGCGCTGGGGGCCGGCAAGGCGGTGGTGACCGCCAACAAGGCGCTGCTCGCCGAGGACGGGGTGACGCTGCACGACGCGGCGCGCGCCGCCGGGGCGGACCTGTACTACGAGGCGTCCGTGGCCGGGGCGATCCCGCTGCTCCGCCCGCTGCGGGAGTCGCTGGCCGGGGACGCGGTGCACCGGGTGCTCGGCATCGTCAACGGCACCACGAACTACATCCTCGACCAGATGGACACCTCCGGTGCCGGGTTCGCCGACGCGCTGGAGGAGGCGCAGGCACTGGGTTACGCGGAGGCGGACCCGACCGCCGACGTGGACGGGTTCGACGCCGCGGCCAAGGCCGCGATCCTGGCCGGGCTCGCGTTCCACACCAGGGTCGGCGCCGCCGACGTGCACCGCGAGGGGATCACCGGGGTCACGCCCGCCGACATCGCCAGCGCGCGCACGCTCGGCCACGTGGTCAAGCTGCTGGCGATCTGCGAGCGCGGCGACGGCGGGGTCTCGGTGCGGGTGCACCCGGCGATGATCCCGCGCGCGCACCCGCTGGCCGGGGTCCGTGAGGCCTACAACGCGGTGTTCGTGGAGGCCGAGTCCGCGGGCAGGCTAATGTTCTACGGGGCCGGCGCGGGCGGGGTGCCGACCGCCAGCGCCGTGCTCGGCGACATCGTCGCGGTGGCCCGCAACCGGCTGGCCGGCACCCGGGGCCCGGACGCGACGACCTACGCCGACCTGCCCGCGCTGCCCATGGGCCTGGCGCTGACCCGCTACCACGTCTCCCTTGACGTGGCCGACAAGCCGGGCGTGCTGGCCAGGGTCGCGGAGGCGTTCGCCCGGCACGACGTGTCGATCAAGGCGGTGCGCCAGGAGGGCCGGGGCGACGACGCGCAGCTTGTCATCGTGACGCACGCGGCGCCGGACGCGGCGCTGGCCGCCTGCGTGGCCGACCTAGGCGCCATGGACGTGGTCCGCGCGGTCGCCAGCGTGATGCGGGTCGAGGGGGAGAGCGACGAGTGAACCTCCCGTACCGCCGTCTGGCGCACCGCCGGCACGACAACGCGCGGCGCCCGCCGGCCCGCCCGCGGGGCGGCACGCGGCGCGGCGTCGCGCGGGGGAGGCAGTGATGCGGAGCCGGCTGGACGGGGGCGGGGTGATCCGCCGGTACGCCGAGCGGCTGCCGGTGCCCGCGGGCGCCCCGGTGATCAGCCTCGGCGAGGGGTCCACCCCGCTGATACCCGCGCCGGTGCTGTCGAAGAAGACGGGGTGCGAGGTCTACCTCAAGGTGGAGGGCGCGAACCCGACGGGCTCGTTCAAGGACCGCGGCATGACGGTCGCGGTGACCATGGCCGCGGCGCATGGCGCGAGGGCGGTGATCTGCGCCTCGACCGGCAACACCAGCGCCAGCGCCGCCGCGTACGCGGCGCGGGCCGGGCTGACCTGCGCGGTGCTCGTGCCGCGCGGCAAGATCGCGCTCGGCAAGCTGGCCCAGGCCCTGGTGCACGGCGCCCGGCTGCTCCAGGTCGACGGCAACTTCGACGACTGCCTTGAGCTGGCCCGCAAGCTCGCCGTGGACCACCCGGTCGCCCTGGTCAACTCGGTGAACCCGGACCGGCTGGAAGGCCAGAAGACGGCCGCGTTCGAGATCGTCGACGCGCTCGGGGACGCCCCGGACGTGCACTGCCTGCCGGTCGGCAACGCCGGCAACATCACCGCCTACTGGATGGGCTACCGCGAGTACGCCAAGGCGGGGAAGGCGGCACGGACGCCGCGGATGTTCGGCTTCCAGGCCAGCGGGGCCGCGCCGATCGTCCGCCGGGAACCGGTGCTCACCCCGGTCACGATCGCGACCGCGATCCGGATCGGCAACCCGGCCTCCTGGCGGCTCGCCGAGGAGGCGCGGGACGCCTCCGGCGGGCTCATCGCCTCGGTGACCGACCGGCAGATCCTGGCCGCCTACCGGCTGCTGGCCGGCAAGGAGGCCGTGTTCGGCGAACTGGCCTCCGCCGCGGGCGTGGCCGGTCTGCTCCAGGCCCGGGAGGCCGGGCAACTGGACGCCGGTTCCGTCGTCGTCTGCACGATCACCGGCAACGGGCTGAAGGACCCGGACTGGGCGGTGTCCGCCGCGCCCGCGCCGGTGACGATCCCCGTGGACGCGGCCACCGCGGCGGCCGCGCTCGGGCTGGCCTGAGGGGCCGGTGCCGGGGTGGTCTGGGATGGTTCGCCCGCCGTGGTGCGGGTTCCCGCGACGAGCGCCAACCTGGGGCCGGGTTTCGACGCGTTCGGGCTGGCACTGGCGATGTACGACCAGGTCGAGGCCCGGGTGACCGGCGGCGGGCTGGACGTGGCGGTGCGCGGGGAGGGCGAGGGGAGCGCCGGGGACGGGGAGCGGCACCTGGTCGTCCGCGCGATGCGGGCCGCGTTCGGTGCGATGGGCCGGCAGCCGGCCGGGATCGCGCTGCGCTGCACCAACGCGATCCCGCACGGCCGGGGGCTCGGCTCGTCGGCCGCCGCCGTGGTGGCCGGGATCCTGGCGGCCCGGGCCCTGATGGCCGACGGCACGGACCGGCTGCCCGGCGCCGAGGTGCTCCGGCTCGCCGTGGAACTCGAGGGGCATCCGGACAACGTGGCGGCCTGCCTGGCCGGCGGGCTCACCATCGCCTGGCGGCCCGGCCCGGCCGATGACAGCGTCGCCGGCGGCGTCCTGCCCAGCGGCGTCCTGCCCGGTGCCGGCCCGCCGGGTGCCGGCCTGCCCGGTGCTGGCCTGCCCAGCGGCGTCCTGCCCGGTGCTGGCCCGCCGGGTGCCGGCCTGCCCGGTGCTGGCCTGCCCAGCGGCGTCCTGCCCGGTGCTGGCCCGCCGGGTGCCGGCCTGCCCGGTGCTGGCCTGCCCAGCGGCGTCCTGCCCGGTGCCGTCCTGCCCGGTGCTGGCCTGCCCGGTGGCGGCGGTGCCGGTGCGGGTGGCAGTGCGGCCGGCGGCCCGGTGCGCCTGCTGCGGCTGGACGTGCTCGCGGCGATCACCACCGTGGTCTGCGTGGCGCCCACCGCGATGGCGACCCACGAGGCGCGGCTGGCCCTGCCCGGCTCGGTCCCGCACGTCGACGCGGCGGCCAACGCGGCCCGCAGCGCGCTCCTGCTGGCGGCGCTCACCACCGACCCGGCGCTGCTGTTCGACGCCACCGAGGACTACCTGCATCAGCGCTACCGCGCCGCGGCGCAGCCGGCGACCGCCGACCTGCTGGCGCGGCTGCGCCATGCCGGGGTCGCGGCCGTGGTCTCCGGGGCAGGCCCGAGCGTCCTGGCCCTGGGCCTGGCGGGCGACCGGCCCGGCGCGGCGGGCGACCGGCCCCGCTCGGCGGATGGGCGGCCCGGCGCGGCGGCCCGGCGCGGCGCGGCGGGCGGAGGGCGCGGCGCGGCGGGCGAAGGGCCCGGCGCGGCGGGCGGAGGGCGCGGCGCGGCGGGCGGGCGATCTGGCCTGGCGGACAGGCGGTCTCGCTTGGCGGACGGGCAGCCCGGCCTGGCCGTGATGGATTCAATCGCCCGCGAAACGGGTATCGCATGGCGTGTAACCCCCCTCAAGGTCGACCGGCAGGGTGCCATCGTCCACCCCGGCGTGACCGGTGCGCCTCGGCCGGGGGCCGAGCGGCGCGGGCGATCCACGAACCAGGCCCCAGATCCTGGCGTGCTCCCCGCGGGAGGGTCCACGAAGGGCCGGGCGACAAACCCGGGGACACACGGACCACAGTCAAGGGAATGCCGTGGGCTCTTATGGTGTTAAGCTGGGTGCTGCACCAGGTGCCCCGCCGTCGGGGCAAGTGCTCGCCTGTCATCTGCTGCGTTACCGGCTGCATGGTCGGCTGTGGCCGGTGATTCCCTGTCGACTCTTCGGACCGTCTCCTCCCCTCCGCCGCCGCGGGTGCGGGATGTGGCCTTGAAGAAATGCGACAGGGCCCGAGATTCGGGCGAGCCAGCTGTGCCTTTTGGGCCGGTCAGGGCTCTCGTCTTGGGGGGCGCCAGTATGGCCGGGACTCGGGGGCGCACAGCAATCCCGAGACGGCGCCAGCCCGATGCTGGTGCACAACTTGGCCCGGTCAATTCACCGGGCCGTAGCACCGGGTCGACCGGCTCGCGAAGCCGGCGCCTGAGTTCTGGGAAGGACCCCTCGTGAGCGAAACCACCGAGTTCTTCGCCGGTACCCCGGATCTTCCCGGGGACGCCCCACACCGGTCTGATCCGCCCGAGTCACGTTCCGGCACTGCTGCCGCCGTGGCCGCTCCGTCCGCGGTGACGCGGGAGCCGGGCGCCCCAGGCCGCGGGCTGAACAGCATGCTGCTGGCTGACCTGCAGCGGCTGGCGCAGTCCATGGGCATCACCGGGGTAGGCCGGATGCGCAAGAGCCAGCTCATCGAGGCGATCCAGGGCCGGCAGGGCGGGCCAGCGGCCGGTTCCGCGCGCTCGGGCAAGGCGAGCGCCACACTAGACCATTCCGCCACGCGGGGGGCGCCTGCGGGAGCCGGCGCACCTCGCCACCGTGAGCAGGACGCCATGGAACCAGATAGACCTATACAGCCGGGCCCGGGGGAGGGCACCCAGGCCGTCACGTCCGGCCGGGGCACGTGGACCGGTGCCGCGCAGGGCGCGGCGGAGAGCGGCGCCCCCAGCCAGTTGACGTTCGCACCGGCCGAGGCCGGCCGCACCGGAGCTGAGACCTCCCCCGGCGGCATCGCCCCGGGCGGCGCGCGCGAGGCCACGGGCGACGGCCAGGGGGTCGGCGACGGCCAGCCCGGGGGTGCCGGTGACGGCCAGCGCGAGCGGCGGCGGCGCAACAACAACGTGCGCCGCGACGACGCCCCGCGCGAGGGCGAGGCCCGTAATCAGGCCGAGCAGCGGTCCGAGCAGGGCCGAGACGGCGGCGTCCGCGGCGGCGCGCAGTCCGACCAGGGCGGCCGCGGTGACGACGACGACCGCGGCGGCCGGCGCAACCGGGACCGGTTCCGCAACCGCAACCGGCGCCGTGGCGAGCGCAGCGGCGAAGCCGAGCCGGTGATCGCCGAGGATGACGTGCTCATCCCGATCGCGGGCATCCTCGACGTGCTCGACAACTACGCGTTCATCCGTACCACCGGCTATCTGCCGGGCCCCAACGACGTCTACGTGTCGCTGTCCCAGGTGCGCAGGCACGGGCTGCGCAAGGGAGACGTCATCGAGGGCGCGGTGCGCCAGCCGCGCGAGGGCGAGCGGCGGGAGAAGTTCAACGCCCTGGTCCGGCTGGACAAGGTGAACGGCCTCGACCCGGAGGCCTCCCGCGCCAGGCCGGAGTTCGCCAAGCTGGTGCCGCTGTATCCGCAGGACCGGCTGCGCCTGGAGACCGACCCCGGCGTGCTGACCACCCGGATCATCGACCTGGTCAGCCCCATCGGCAAGGGCCAGCGGGGGCTCATCGTGTCGCCGCCCAAGGCCGGCAAGACGATGATCCTACAGGCGATCGCCAACGCGATCACCAAGAACAACCCGGAATGCCACCTCATGGTCGTGCTCGTGGACGAGCGGCCGGAGGAGGTCACCGACATGCAGCGGACGGTCAAGGGTGAAGTGATCCACTCGACCTTCGACCGGCCCGCCGAGGACCACACCACGGTCGCGGAACTGTCCATCGAGCGGGCCAAGCGGCTCGTGGAGATGGGCCACGACGTGGTCGTGCTGCTCGACTCCATCACCCGGCTCGGGCGGGCCTACAACCTGGCCGCCCCCGCGAGCGGCCGGATCATGTCCGGTGGCGTGGACTCCACCGCGCTCTACCCGCCGAAGAAGTTCTTCGGCGCGGCCCGCAACATCGAGCATGGCGGCTCGCTGACCATCCTGGCCACCGCCCTGATCGAGACCGGGTCCCGTGCGGACGAGGTCATCTTCGAGGAGTTCAAGGGCACCGGCAACATGGAGTTGCGGCTGCGCAGGGAACTCGCAGACAAGCGGATCTTCCCGGCCATCGACATCGACGCCTCCAGCACCCGCAAGGAGGAGATCCTGCTGACGCCGGAGGAGCTGAAGATCGTCTGGCAGCTCCGCAGGGTGCTCCACGCCCTGGAGCCGCAGCAGGCCCTCGAGGTGCTCCTGGACCGGATGAAGGGCACCAAGAGCAACGCGGAGTTCCTGCTGCAGGTGCAGAAGACCACGGTCAGCAGCTAACCGGCGCGCCCCCCGCCGCCCCCGGGCCGGGAATCTTCACGGCCCGCGGCATGTTCTGTCTCTGGCACACTAAAGCGGTTCCGGTTCACGCCCGCTGGACTATCCGGCGGGCGACCCGGCGACCAGGCAGGAGTATCCAAGTGAAGCCCGACATTCACCCGGACTACGTGGTGACCACGGTGACCTGCTCATGCGGGAACACCTTCACCACACGGTCGACGGCACGCAACGGCACGATCCACGCCGACGTCTGCTCGAACTGCCACCCGTTCTACACGGGCAAGCAGAAGATCCTCGACACCGGCGGGCGGGTCGCCCGGTTCGAGCGCCAGTTCGGCAAGAAGGCCGCGCCCAGCAAGTAGCTTGACCCAGATCACCGTGCCCGGGAGGCGATCGCCTCCCGGGGGCGGTGATTTCGGCCGTCGAGAGGAAACTGGGCACGGAAGGGAAGAGCGGTGTTCGAGCGGCTCAGCGATCTGGCTGAGGAATACGCCAAGCTGGAGCAGGACCTGTCGGACGCGGCCGTGCACTCCGATCCGGAGCGGGCCAGGGCGCTCGGCCGGCGTTACGGGGAGCTGACCCCGGTCATCCACGCTTACCGGGAGTGGCAGCAGGCCGTCGCCGACGAGCAGGCCGCGCGCGAGCTGGCCGCCGAGGACCACTCGTTCGCGGCGGAGGCCGACAAGTTCGCCCAGCACCGCGCGGAGCTGGGAAGCCAGCTCGCCGGCCTGCTCGCGCCGCGCGACCCAAGCGACGGCAAAGACGTCCTGCTGGAGGTCAAGGCGGGGGAGGGCGGCGAGGAGTCGGCGCTGTTCGCGGCCGACCTGCTGCGCATGTACCTGCGGTACGCCGAGCGCCAGGGCTGGAAGACGGAGATCTTGGATGCCACCGTCACCGGGCTGGGCGGTTACAAGGACGCCACGGTCGCGGTGAAGTCCTCGCGCCGTGGCCGGGACGCCTCCGACGGGGTGTGGGCCCGGCTGAAGTACGAGGGCGGCGTGCACCGTGTCCAGCGGGTCCCGGTGACCGAATCCCAGGGCCGGATCCACACGTCGGCGGCCGGGGTGCTGGTGCTGCCCGAGGCGGACCCGGTCGAGGTGACCATCGACCCCGCGGACCTGCGGGTGGACGTGTTCCGGTCCTCCGGCCCGGGGGGGCAGAGCGTGAACACCACCGACTCCGCGGTGCGGATCACGCACCTGCCCACCGGGATCGTCGTGTCCTGCCAGAACGAGAAGAGCCAGCTGCAGAACAAGGAGCAGGCGCTGCGGATCCTTCGCGCCCGGCTGCTGGCCCAGGCGCAGGCCGACGCCGAAGCCCAGGCGCAGGCCGAGCGGCGCAGCCAGGTCAGGACCGTGGACCGGTCCCAGCGGGTGCGCACCTACAATTTCCCGGAGAACCGCATCTCCGATCACCGGGTCGGCTACAAGGCCTACAACCTGGACCAGGTGCTCGACGGCGACCTGGACGCGGTGATCAGCGCCCTCGTCGAGGCCGACAGGTCCGGCTTGGCGGCGGCGGCCGATGACAACTGACGGTCCCCGCGCCGCGCCGCGCGTGCCCGGCCCGGCGGCCATGGCCAGCGGGCCAGGCGCCGCCTGCTTCACGGGCGCCACCGGCCAGCGTCGATGACCCTGCTGCTGGACGAGATAGCGATCGCCGCGGCCCGGCTGGCCGAGGCGGGAGTGGAGTCGCCGCGCGCCGACGCCGAAGTGATCGCCGCGCACGTGCACGGGGTGCGCCGCGGTGAGCTGCACCTGGTGCCGGACACCGGCTTCGACCCGAGGTTCTGGGACGAGATCGCCCGCCGCGAGGCCCGCGAGCCGCTGCAGCACATCACCGGGCTGACCCACTTCCGGTACACCGAGCTCGAGGTGGGGCCCGGGGTCTTCGTGCCCCGCCCGGAGACCGAGGTGATGACCGGCTGGGCGATCGAGAAGCTCACCGAGATGGACGTGGCAGACCCGGTGGTCGCCGACCTCGGCACCGGATCCGGGGCGATCGCCCTTGCCATCGCGCAGGAGGTGCCGCGCGCCCAGGTCCACGCGGTGGAGGCCGACCCGGTCGCGCGCGGCTGGGCCAAGCGCAACATCGTCCGCTGCGCGGAGTGCGCCCCGCACACCGCGGGCCGGGTGATTCTGCACGCCGCGGACTTCGCCAGCGCCGTGCCGGCCCTGCACGGCACGGTGGACCTGGTCATCAGCAACCCGCCGTACATCCCGGTCGGGGCGGTCGTGCCGCCCGAGGTCGCCGAGTACGACCCCGCGGGCGCCCTGTGGGGTGGCGCCGACGGCCTGGACGCGATCCGGGCCGTCGAGCGGGCCGCGGGCCGGCTGCTCCGCCTGGGCGGCCTGGTCGCGGTGGAGCACGGCGCTCCGCAGGGCGCGGCGGTCTACTGGGTCTTCGCCGAAGAGCGCGGCTGGGCCGACACGCGCAACCACAAGGACCTGGCCGGCCGGGACCGGTTCGTCACGGCCCGCTGGCCCGGCAGGTAACGCGCGCCGCCCGGGTCTCCAGCCGTAGCCCGGCGGCCGCGATCGGCCGCTGGGCCCTCCATGGCAGATGGCCTGCCCGGGCTGGACGGCCCTGCCGGGCCGGTTTGTGGTTGTTGGTGCAACACCCACAGAAGAATGTGGGTGGAGTGCCACCAACCACTAACCGAAGTTCCTCCCGTGCCGATATGACACAGTGTTTAAGCAGGTTGGTAGGGCCTTTGATCACGAAGATTACATGACTACGTAGTCATGACCCGACGCTGTTTCACCTGGTCAAGGCCCATGTAGGCGTCACCGTGGGGGGAACTACGGACTAATGCCCTCTGATGCCCGTCGCCCCGGCAGTCACGGCGGCGCCAGAAACCACACTGACCCCGGCCGTGGCCGAGCGGCGTCGGTATGGGCGGCGACATCGTCAAGATCACGGCGCGGGCGGCGCGGCCGGCCCGGCGGGCACCGCCGTTGGGCCCGGGCGGGGGTCGGGGGGTGGAAGGATTGGGTGCCATGAGCGCACGGTACGACTGCAAGGACCCCGTGCAGCGTGCGGCCGGCCTCAGCGAGGCCACCGCGGCGATGCGCAAGGGCGAACTGGCCGTGCTGCCCACCGACACGGTGTACGGCGTGGCGGCCGACGCCTTCACGCCCGAAGCCGTCACCGCCTTGCTAGCGGCCAAAGGGCGGGGCAGGCAGATGCCGCCGCCGGTGCTGGTCGGCAGCAGGCGCGCCGCGCGCGCGCTGGTCGAGGACGTGAACGCGTCCGGCAACGACCTGATCGACGAGTTCTGGCCCGGCGGCCTCACCCTGGTGTTCCGGGCGGCGCCGAGCTTGGTGTGGGACCTCGGCGACACGAAGGGCACCGTCGCGGTCCGGATGCCGCTGCAGCCCGTCGCGCTGGACCTGCTCCGCGAGACCGGCCCGCTGGCGGTGAGCAGCGCCAACCTGACCGGCTCGCCGCCCGCGACGACGGCCGGCGACGCGCAGTCGCAACTTGGCGACGCCGTGAGCGTCTATCTGGATGACGGGCCCTGCGCCGGCGACGTCCCGTCCACCATCGTGGACCTGACCGGGCCGGTGCCCCGGTTGCTGCGCAGGGGGGTGATCCCGGTCCGGCGCCTGCGCGAGGTGGCTGCCCTGATCGTCGACGACGGCGAGGAGGAAGAGGACACGTGATCGGCCGATGGCGGTGCGTCGTGCCGGTGTGGCCTACAGTGGGCGTGATGCGCGCGAGCATACGGCTGCGGGGCGCCCATGAGTGAGTATGTGATCACGCTGCTGGCCGCGGCCGCGGTGACCTACATACTGACGCCGGTGGTGCGCCGATTCGCCGTCGCGGTGGGCGCTATGCACGCCGCCAGGGAACGGGACGTCCACGAGATGCCGACGCCCCTGCTCGGCGGGTTCGCCATCTACGGGGGGCTGGCCGCCGCCCTGCTCCTGGCCAGCCGGTTGAGCGGCCTGAGGAGCGCGTTCACCGAGACGAACATGGCCAAAGGCCTGCTGCTGGCCGGAGGTCTCGTCGTCATCATGGGCTTCGTCGACGACCGGTGGGGGATGGGGGCGCTCAGCAAACTGGCCGGGCAGGTCGCCGCCGGCGTCATCCTGGTCTGGAGCGGCGCCGAGATCCCGTGGGTGCCGGCGCCCGGCGGGGTCACCCTCATCCTGACCAGTGACCAGCAGGTGGCGGTGACGATCCTGGTCGTGGTCGTCACCATGAACGCGGTCAACTTCATCGACGGCCTGGACGGGCTGGCCGCGGGGATCGTGGGCATCGGCGCCATCGCGTTCTTCGCCTATTACTTCACCCTCGTGCACCGGCTCGGACTGCTGGACCAGACCGAGCCCGCGCTGGTCTCGGCCCTGCTCGCCGGGGTGTGCCTCGGGTTCCTGCCGCACAACTTCTATCCCGCGCGCATCTTCATGGGGGACACCGGCTCGATGCTCATCGGGCTGATGCTCGCCTACGCCCCGATCTCCAGCATGGCGCTGCTGGACCCCGCCTCGCTCACCGACACCGCGGCCTACGCGGCGGGCACCGTCAACCGGTACGGCGCCATCATCCCGCTGCTGGTGCCGGCCGCGATCCTGCTGATCCCCTACGCCGACCTGCTGATGGCCGTGGTGCGCCGGACCCGGGCCGGCAAGTCGGTGTTCGCCCCGGACAAGCAGCACCTGCAGCACCGCCTGCTGGCGATCGGCCACTCGCACCGGACCAGCGTGCTGATCATGTACCTGTGGGCGGCGCTGTTCGCCGGCACGGTCATCTGGCTGTCGATCGTCAGGACGCCGCTGTTCGTCCTGGCCATCGTCACCGTGGCGGCCATACTGGGCCTGCTGCTCGTGACGATGCCGCGGCTGCGGCCTTGGTCACGGGTCCCCGTGGGGGACGGCTCGGCGGACGGGCCCGGCTTGCGGCCCGCGCGCGCGGCTGCGGCCGGGGTAAGCCCCGCTGCCGCGGTGGCAGCGGCCGCGGCGCCGGCGCGCGCGGGCGGGGCAGGGCATGACCGGCGGGCCGACCTGGCCGCGGCGCCGGCGGAGGCCGCTGCCACACGCCGGGCCACCGCGGCGCCGTCGCCGCAGCGGCCTGGCTGGCGTGCCGCCGGTCAGGCAGAGTCCCGGGAGCGGGACCAGGCCGGCTGGCCGCAGGCTGCCCGCCCCGGGAACGCTGCCGCAGGGAACGGGGCCGGCGGTAAACGCGCCGCCGCCGACTCCGGTGCGGCTGCGGCCCCCGAAGAAACCGGCGGCCTGCCGGTGAACCGTGCGGCTACCCCGGACGGGCGGTCCTGGACGCCGGCCGAGGCCGTGCCGCCGTGGGAGGACGGGGCCGCGCCGCATGGCGGTGCCGGGCAGCCGGTGCCGCCGTGGGAGGACCGGGCCGCGCCGCATGGCGGTGCCGGGCAGCCGGTGCTGCCGTGGGAGGACCGGGCCGCGCCGCATGGCGGTGCCGGGCAGCCGGTGCCGCCGTGGGAGGACCGGGCCGCGCCGCATGGCGGTGCCGGGCAGCCGGTGCCGCCGTGGGAGGACGGGGCCGCGCCGCTGCCGGGATCGGTGGGGTCTGCGCGGTCAACCGGCGCCACGCGAGGTGTGCCGCCGTGGGAAGGGGAGAGTGCCATGCCCCTCTCCCGGCCGGGCCGGTCCGGGCCGCTGTGGGGCGGGGCCGGCGCCGGCGCCGGGGAGACCGGCCGCCGCTCAGCGCCGCCGTGGGAGGGGACCCGGGCCGCGCCGCCGTGGGAGGGGACCCGGGCCGCGCCGCCGTGGGAGGGCACCCGGGCCGCGCCGCCGTGGGAGGGCACCCGGGCCGCGCCGCCGTGGGACGCCGGCCGCGCCGTCCCGCCGTGGGCGGCCGACCGGGCCGTGCCCCCCTGGGAGACCGCACGCGCCGCGGACCCAGAGGCGACCGGCCCCATTCCGGTGCCGCCCTGGGCGGGCGCCCCAGGGCAGGTGCCCGATCCGGCCGACGGGCCAGCGAACGGGCCGGGTGCCCCGCCGTGGCCCCCCGCGTCCCCGCCACGGCCACCGGCCGCTCCGCCGCGGCCGTGAGCACCGGCCGCAGCGGTGACAGTCATCACGAAACGCACCGCTTTGGTCACTACCTGCCATATGCGTCACTATGAGTGTGCCCGGTAAAGTCTGTGTCAAGGAGCTTGTGATATCTTTCACGAGCACCCAGGTAAGGGCTAGCGAGGGCCTCGTGATACGTTTTCGCTCACCCGGTAGCGCGCTGGCGCTGCTTTTGCGGCGCGGCGGTCCCCGCGGTCAGCGCCAGGGCTGGGATGGCCTCGCTCGCCCGCTGGTCGTTCGTCCGACACTCGACCCCTCGGAGTTGGCAGATGGCAAGTTACGCCGTGATCCTCCGGCGTTCTGCCGTGGTCACTGCCATCCCAGCGCTGGTCATGGTCGCGGTGAGCGCCATTGTCGGCGGCGGCAAGGGCCTGGAGGGCGCCCTGCTCGGGGTCGGGCTGGTCATCGTCTTCTTCGGCATCAGCGCCGCCGCGATGAGCTGGGCCTCCCGGAAAAGCCCGCAGGTCACGATGGCGACCGCGGTCGTCACCTACCTGGTCAAGATCCTGGCGCTGTTCTTCCTCGTGGTCTCCTACAGCGGCACCACCGCGTTCAACGGCAAGCTCTTCGGCTTCACGGTGGTCGTGTGCGTCGTCGTCTGGACGACGGCTCAGGCCATGGTCTCGGCCCGGCTCAAGGTTCCGTACGTCGAACCGGACGGGAAACGGTGACCGGTGGTGGCGACCAGGCGTCCGGACGGCGTAGCGCGGCCCGCAGGTCAGCCTGCCCGGGCCCCGGCGGCATACCGGGGGCCGGTGCTGGCCTTGCCTGTGCGCCATGACCGGCAAGCGCCCGCCGTCGGGCGATGGCGGGCAGAACGTGGGAATGACCGTGTTCAGCTACCTGCTCGCAGGCATGCTTGCCTACGGGGGACTGGGCTGGCTGATCGCGCACTGGACGGGGATCTCGCTGTTCTTCCCGCTGGGCATGCTGTTCGGCCTTGCCCTGGCCATCTGGCTGGTGATCTACCGGTACGGCCGGTCCTGATCCGCGCCGGCCGCGGCCGCGCGGACGGCACGCCTGGCCGGGGTACCGCGCGCCCAGGGCACGCACACGCTTAAGGAGTCAAGGGTGACACTTACGTCCCGGGCGCCGGTGGCGGCAGGATGCCACCTCGGCTCCGGCTGCGGGTACCCCGCCCCCGGCTATCCGCAGAGCTTTAACTTCGCGACGAAGGCCATCTTTACCATCGGCTCGTTCAAGTTCACGTTGCCGATACTGATCGCCCTCGTCTGCGCCGCCCTGGTGATCGTCTTCTTCTGGGCTGCCTTTTCCAAGCCGAAGCTAGTGCCGAGAGGGGCACAGAACGTCGCCGAACTGGGCATGTTCTTCGTCCGGGACCAGATCCTGCGGCCGATGATGGGCAAACGCGGCGACCACTACCTGCCGTACCTGGTGTCGCTGTTCTTCTTCATCTGGCTCATGAACCTGATGGAGGTCATCCCGGTGATCCAGTTCCCGGTGACATCGTTCTTCATGTTCCCGGTCTCGCTGATGATCCTGACCTACCTGACCTACAACTTCGTGAGCATCAAGAGGCTGGGCCTGGGCGGCTACTTCAAGAGCATGATCCCGGGGGGCGTACCCATCGGCATCCTGCTCATTGTCGCGCCGCTGGAGGTCCTGCAGTACCTCGTCGTCCGGCCGTTCACGCTGGCGATCCGGCTCTTCGGGAACATGTTCGCCGGGCACATCTTGGTGGCGGTGTTCACGATCGCCTCCTGGTACCTGTTCAGCGCGAGTATCGGGCTGCTGTTCAGCGCCGCGTCGTTCGTGATGACGGTGGTCCTCACCGGCTTCGAGATGCTGATCCAGGCACTGCAGGCATATATCTTCACGATCCTGACCGCCCAGTACATCGGCGGCGCCTACGAGACGGCGCACTGACATGGCCGGCGGCCGGCACCGGGGGCACGCCGCAGGCCGGCCGCTCACAGACGTAGTTCCAACCGAACCGCTGGCGGGGAAGCCGCCGGCCCAACCGCAAAGGAAAGCACATAATGCTTGCGCTTCTCCATTCACTCGCCGCGGGCACCAACGGGACCGTCCTGTCCATCAACATCGGTGCGGTGGCCTACGGTCTTGCGGCCATCGGTCCCGGTGTCGGCATCGGCCTGATCTTCGGGCACGGCGTGGAGGCCATGGCCAGGCAGCCGGAAGCCGCCGGGTTGATCCGGGCCAACATGTACATCGGGTTCGCGCTGACCGAGGCGCTGGCGCTGATCGGCTTCGTGGTGCCTTTTGTCTTCCACTACACCGGCTGACCCAGCCGGAATCACGGCGGTAGTGAGATGGCAGTAAAACAGAAAGGCCGACGGCCATGATCCTTGCCGTTACATCCTCACCTTCGGTTGCATCCTCATCCCTCGGGCCGCTAGCCGTCGATCTCCCCGAACTGATCATCGGCACGATCGCGTTCCTCCTCGTGTTCGGGATCCTGTGGCGGGTATTGCTGCCGCGGATCCAGCAGACCCTGCAGGAGAGGACCGAGCAGATCGAAGGCGGCCTGCAGCGCTCGGAAGAGGCGCAGCGGGAAGCGCAGCGGACGCTGGAGCAGTACCAGGCGCAGCTCGCCGAGGCGCGTCACGAGGCGTCCCGCATGCGCCAGGAGGCACAGGAGGAGGGCGCGCGGATCCTCGCCGAACTCCGGGCGCAGGGTGAGGCCGAGCGACAGCGCCTGGTGGGGGCGGCGCACGAGCAGATCGAGACCGACCGTATCCAGGCGATCCAGGCGCTCCGGGCCGAGATGGGCTCGCTGGCGGTCGAACTGGCCGGCCGGATCGTCGGGGAGGCGCTGGATGAGGACGCGCGCCAGCGCCGCGTCATCGACCGCTTCCTGGCAGAGCTGGAGCGCGAGCAGGTGCCTTCGGAGCCGGGCTCATGAGGCGCCCTCTCTCAGGTCGCGTCACGCCGCAGCCGCCGGGCCGAACGCCGCATCGCTCCGCGCTGCGGCTTCCCGGCGGCGAGACTCTGCTAGCCCCGGGGGCAAGCCCCCCGACCCCATTGCCTCCCGCCCTGTTTCCTGGCGCGCCTCCGGCACGACCAAGCGAAGCGCCCGCGAGGGAGGCCATGATGCTGAGCGCCCGCGCCGGCCGCGCGGCCCCGGGGGCATCCGGGCACGCCGGGGCAGGAGGCAGGCATGCGCGGCGCTAGCCGGGTCGCGTTCGCGGAAGCCCGCGACCGGCTGTCCGAGGTGGTCCGCGACCAAGGCGTCGCCGCCACCGTGGGCGACGAACTGTTCGCGGTCGTGGGCCTGCTTGACCGGGAACCGAGCCTGCGGCGCGCGCTCTCCGATTACACCAGCGCGCCGGGGGCCCGTACCGGGCTGGCGCGCGATCTGCTCGGCGGGCGCGTTTCCAGCGCCACCTTCGACCTCGTCTCGTACATGGCCACCTTGCGCTGGTCGGTGCCAAGAGACCTGGCCGACGCTTCCGAGGAGCTTGCGGTCCAGGCCATGGCGGCCGCCGCGGGCGGAAACCTGGACGACGTCGAGGACGAGCTGTTCCGGTTCGGCCGGATCGCCAGCGCCGAGCCCGAGCTTCTCGCCGCGCTGTCCGACCAGCGGCTGCCGGACGAGGCGAAGCGCGAACTGCTGGACCAGCTGCTCGCGGACAAGGTGACCTCGGTGTCGCTGCGGCTCATCACCCAGGCCGCGCTGTACCCCCGGGGGCGTAACCTGGAATCGAACCTGGCGGAGTACGCCCGACTCGTCTCGGCCTGGGGCCAGCGCCTGATCGCCGTCGTGCGGGTCGCCGTCGAGTTCAGCGCCCGCCAGCGCCAGCGGCTGGCCGGGGCGCTGTCCGCCATCTACGGCCACGACATTCAGCTGAATGTCGTCATTGATCCCCGGGTCGTAGGTGGAGTGTCCATCCAAATCGGGGAAGAGCTAATCGACGGAACGCTGAGCAGCCGGCTCGCCGCGCTCAGACGGTACTGGGCAGCATGAGGCCAGCGACCCGCGAGCGGAAGCAGACGAGAAAGAGAGAACCATGGCGGAGCTGACAATCCGGCCAGAAGACATCCGCGAGGCCCTGGAGAATTTCGTCCGGGCGTACGAGCCGGACGAGGCCTCCCGGCAGGAGGTGGGCACGGTCTCCGACTGCGGCGACGGGATCGCGCATGTCGAAGGGCTGCCCTCGGCGATGGCGAGTGAGCTGCTGGAGTTCCCCGGCGGGATCCGCGGCCTGGCGCTGAACCTGGACGTGCGCGAGATCGGCGTGGTCATCCTGGGCGATTTCAGCAAGGTCGAGGAGGGCCAGCAGGTGCGGCGCACCGGCGAGGTGCTGTCGGTGCCGGTGGGAGACGGGTTCCTCGGCCGGGTCGTGGACCCGCTCGGCGTGCCGCTGGACGGCAGGGGCGAGATCGAGGGCACCGAGCTGCGCCAGCTGGAACTGCAGGCGCCGTCGGTGGTGCAGCGCCAGAAGGTCAAGGAGCCGCTGCAGACCGGGATCAAGGCCATCGACGCGATGACCCCGATCGGGCGTGGCCAGCGCGAGCTGATCATCGGCGACCGGCAGACCGGGAAGACCGCCATCGCGATCGACACCATCATCAACCAGCGCGCGAACTGGGAATCCGGTGACCCGCAGCGCCAGGTCAAGTGCATCTACGTCGCGGTCGGCCAGAAGGGCTCCACCACCGCCCAGGTCCGCCAGGCGCTGGAGGAAGCCGGCGCGATGGACTACACGGTGATCGTCGCGGCGCCCGCCTCCGAGCCCGCCGGGTACAAGTACATCGCCCCGTACACCGGGTCGGCCATCGGCCAGCACTGGATGTACCGGGGCCAGCATGTGCTGATCATCTTCGACGACCTGTCCAAGCAGGCGGAGGCCTACCGCGCGATCTCGCTGCTGCTGCGCCGCCCGCCCGGCCGGGAGGCCTATCCCGGGGACGTGTTCTACCTGCACTCCCGGCTGCTGGAGCGGTGCGCCAAGCTGTCCGACGACCTGGGCGGCGGGTCGCTGACCGGGCTGCCGGTCATCGAGACCAAGGCGAACGACATCTCCGCCTATATCCCGACCAACGTCATCTCCATCACCGACGGGCAGATCTTCCTGGAGACCGACCTGTTCAACTCGGGTGTCCGGCCGGCCATCAACGTCGGCCGGTCGGTGTCCCGGGTGGGCGGCGACGCGCAGATCAAGGCGATGAAGACGGTCGCGGGCGGCCTCAAGCTGGCCCTGTCGCAGTACCGCGACCTGGAAGCGTTCGCCGCGTTCGCCTCCGACCTGGACGCCACCTCCCGCGCCCAGCTCGACCGCGGCGCGCGCCTGGTCGAGCTGCTCAAGCAACCCCAGTACTCGCCGGAACCGGTCGAGCGCCAAGTGGTCTCGGTGTGGGCCGGTACCTCGGGTTACCTCGACGACGTTCCGATCGAGGACATCCGCCGGTTCGAGGAGGAGTTCCTCGGCACCCTGGGCCGCAAGAACCCCGGCGTCTACGAGTCGATCCGGGAGACCGGAGAACTGTCCGAGGACACCACGACCGCGCTGAAGGACGCGATCGAGGACTTCCGGCGCAGCTTCGAGATCACCGGCGGCGGGCTGCTGGTGCCAGACGAGCCGGCCGAGCCCATGGACGAGGGCGAGGTCAGCCGCGACGCGGTCACCAGGCGGGTGCCGCGTCCACCGAAGCCGTCGGAGTAGGCGGGGAAGGCAGGGCATGGGAGCACAACTTCGCGCGGTCAGGCAGCGGATCCGGGCGATCCAATCCACTGCCAAGATCACGCGCGCCCAGGAGCTCATCGCGGCCTCGCGGATCATCCAGGCGCAGCAACGGGTGCGGGCCTCGGCCCCCTATGCGGAGGAACTCACCCGCGCGGTGGAAGCGGTGGTCAGCCGTTCCGCGCAGATCGATCATCCGCTGGTGCGCGAGCACCCCAGCGCGGAGCGGGTGGCCGTGCTGATCCTGACGAGCGACCGGGGCTTCGCCGGCGGCTACAACGCCAACGTGCTGCGCGAGGCGCAGCGGCTGCGCGCGCTGATGGAGGAGGAGCGCGGCGTGGCCACGGCGACGTACGTGAGCGGCGCCAAGGGGATCACCTGGCACCGGTTCCGCGAGCGTGAGGTGGCCGGCGACTGGAGCGGGTTTTCCGAGCGGCCCGCGCCAGGCAACGCCGCCGACATTGCCAGCACGCTGATCGATGCGTTCAACCGCCCGGCCGCCGAGGGCGGCGTGGACGAGATCCACCTCGTCTACACCGAGTTCGTGTCGATGCTCTCGCAGCGCCCGGTGGTGCACCGCATCCTGCCGCTCGAGGTACGGGAGGTCCAGGAGGAACGCCCCGAGGGCCCGATACCGCTGTATGAGTTCGAGCCGTCGCCGCAGGCCGTGCTGGATGCGCTTCTGCCGTGGTACGTGGAGAACCGGATCTACCACGCGCTGCTGGAGAGCGCGGCCGCCGAGATCGCGGCGCGGCGGCGCGCCATGAAGTCGGCCACCGACAACGCCAACGACCTGCTGGAGCAGTTCACCCGCGAGGCCAACAAGGCACGCCAGGCGGAGATCACCCAGGAAATAAGCGAGATCGTCGGGGGCGCCAATGCGCTGGCCGAGGCAACCGCAGGGAGCGAGTGAGGGTCAAGATGACCGCAACCACACAGAACGCAGCAACCGAGGGCGGCCATGACGACGCAGCCCTGCTCGGGCAGGTCGCGCGGGTCATCGGCCCGGTCGTGGACGTGGAGTTCGGCACCGAGCATATGCCCGATATCTACAACGCGCTGCACGTCGATGTGACCCTGGACGAGGTGACCAGGACGCTGACCCTGGAGGTCGCGCAGCACATCGGCGACAACATGGCGCGGGCGATCTCCATGCAGCCCACCGATGGACTGGTCCGCGGGGCCACGGTCACCGACACCGGCGGCCCGATCACGGTGCCGGTCGGCGACGTGACGAAGGGCCACGTGTTCAACGTGCTCGGCGAGACGCTGGACGTGCCCACCGAGTCCCTCAAGGTCACCGAGCGCTGGTCCATCCACCGCGACGCCCCGCCGTTCGACCAGTTGGAGCCCAGGACGGAGATCCTGGAGACCGGGATCAAGGTCCTCGACCTGCTGACGCCGTACGTGAAGGGCGGCAAGATCGGCCTGTTCGGCGGCGCCGGTGTGGGCAAGACCGTGCTCATCCAGGAAATGATCACCCGGGTGGCCAGGAACTTCAGCGGCGTGTCGGTGTTCGCGGGCGTCGGTGAGCGCACCCGTGAGGGCAACGACCTGTTCATTGAGATGACGGAGTCCGGCGTCATCAAGGACACGGCCCTGGTGTTCGGCCAGATGGACGAGCCGCCCGGCACCCGGCTGCGGGTCGGGCTGTCCGCGCTGACCATGGCCGAGTACTTCCGCGACGTGCAGGGCCAGGACGTGCTGCTGTTCATCGACAACATCTTCCGGTTCACCCAGGCCGGGTCGGAGGTGTCCACGCTGCTCGGCCGGATGCCCTCGGCGGTGGGGTACCAGCCCACGCTCGCCGACGAGATGGGCCAGCTTCAGGAGCGGATCACCTCTACCCGGGGGCACGCGATCACCTCCATGCAGGCGATCTACGTGCCCGCCGACGACTACACCGACCCCGCGCCGGCGACGACGTTCGCGCACCTGGACGCGACGACCGCGCTGTCCCGGTCGATCACCGAGAAGGGGATTTTCCCGGCCGTGGACCCCTTGGAGTCCACCTCCCGGATCGTGGACGCCACGTACATCGGGCAGGAGCACTACGACGTTGCCCGCGAGGTGCAGCGCATCCTTCAGCGTTACAAGGAACTGCAGGACATCATCGCCATCCTCGGTATCGACGAGCTGTCCGAGGAGGACCAGGTCACGGTCAGGCGGGCGCGGCGGATCGAGCGATTCCTCTCGCACCCGATGTTCGTGGCCGAGCAGTTCACCGGCCAGCCGGGCATCTTCGTGCCGCTGTCGGACACGGTGGCCTCGTTCAAGGCGATCACCGAGGGCAAGTACGACAACGCGCCGGAGCAGGCGTTCTACATGGTCGGCGACATCGAGGACGTCGAGCGCAAGGCCGCGGAGCTGGAGCGGCAGTGAACGGGACGCCCGAAACGGCAGGCGGGCCGGCGGCATGACGGTGCGAGTGGCGCTGGTGGCCCCGGACGGCGAGATCTGGTCCGGGATGGCCAGGATGGTGATCGCCAAGACACTCGACGGCGATATCGGCATCCTCACCGGGCACCCGCCCGTGGTCGGGATCCTGGCCGAGGCCAGCCTGGTCCGGATCCTGGACGTCGAGGACGGCGCGGCGGAGGACAGCAGAGAAGTGCGCGCGGCGGTGAGCAGCGGCTTCCTGTCCGTCGCCGACGACCGGGTCTCGGTCCTGGTTCGCGGGGCGGAACTCGGCTCCCGGGTGGACGTCTCCGACGCCCGGGCCAGGCTCGAGGAGGCGCTGTCCGAGGCCGGGCAACAGCCACCGGGCGAGGCCGAGCCGCTCGCGGTGAGATACTCCCGCGCCGTGCTGCGGGCCGCCGGCGACCAGCCCTGACGGTCGCCAGCAGCCGGGGCGGGGATGAGCAAAGCCATTGCGCTCGACGCAGCCTGGATCTTCGCGGCCTTCCTCGTCATCATCGTGCTCTGCGCGATCGGCCTGGCGGTCCGCCGCATCCTCCTGGATCGCGGCGGCGGCACGGTGGAGTGCGGCCTGCGCAGGCCCGGGGGCACCTGGCGGCTGGGCGTCGCCGCCTACGAGGCAGGGGAACTCCGCTGGTACGGCGCGGTCGGCGTGCTGCTCACCCCGGAGGAGGTACTGTCCCGGCGAACCCTGACCGTCCGGTCCCGGCGGGAGGTCTACCCGGCCGAGGCGGCGCTGCTCGGGCAGGGGAAGGTCGTGGTGTCCTGCACCGCGGGTGAGACGCCGGAAACCGTGGAACTCGCCATGGCGGAGGACGCGCTGACCGGCTTCCTCGCCTGGCTCGAATCCGCCCCGCCGGGCTCCTACCCGCTCAGCCCGTAACGGGCGGGCGCGGCCGGCGCGCAGGCGGCCGCCGCACGCCCGGCGCTCAGCGCTCGCCGCCAGGCTTCCACAGCACGTCGCCGCGGCCGGCGTTGGCCGCCCGGGCCAGGATGAACAGCAGGTCGGAGAGCCGGTTGAGGTAGCGGGCGGTGACCGGGTTCACCGAGTCCGGGTAGGCCTCCAGGGCCGCCCAGGCGCTGCGCTCCGCCCGGCGCACCACCGTGCGGGCCGTGTGCAACAGCGCCGCCCCCGGCGTGCCGCCGGGCAGTACGAAGCTGCGCAGCGTGGGCAGGCCCTCGTTGTGCTCGTCGCACGCCCGCTCCAGGTCGCTCACGTAGGTCTCATCGACCCGCAGCGGCGGGTACGCCGGGTCGGCGACGACCGGGTTGCACAGGTCCGCGCCCACGTCGAACAGCTCGTTCTGGATCCGGGTGAGCAGCGCCGCGATGCCGGCGTCCAGCTGGCCGAGCGCGAGCGCCGCGCCGATCGCACAGTTGGCCTCGTCCACGTCGGCGTACGCGGCCAGCCGGGGGTCCCCCTTGCCCACCCGGCTGCCATCGCCGAGCGCGGTGGTCCCGCCGTCACCCGTCCGGGTATAGATGCGCGAGAGCACCACGGGCTTGTCACGAGCGTCCTTACCGTCCACTTCTGGCATGGACTCACCGTAGCGACCGCCGCCAGGTTCCGGGCCCGCCGGACGCCGTATGGCACGGATCTGCCCGCCCTGGGGCAATGTGATCAATCGTCTGACCTGGGGTATTCACATCCAGACCACGATGTGGCATCGTATAAATGCGAAGAGTCACGACTGACTCAGCGTAATGACCTGATCCCTGCTAGCCATCCGCCCGGCGGATCTCGGGGGCCCGCCGGAGCGAGCGGTGGCAGGCAGGTCGGAGGGGTGAGCCCCGGCCGTCTTTGCGGCCGGGGCTCACCCATGCCCGGGGTCTGTCGGGTGCGGACCGGTGGTGTGGCACCCGGCTGAACGCCGTCTGCCACGCCACCGGGCCCGCTCCAACGACCGGCAACGGGGTAGCGTGTCAACCGGGTTGCGCTCGGGTGGCCGGGGTCCCCGGGAAAGGGACGCGAGAGCGCGAGCAGGGTTGGACTGGTTGCGCTCGGGTGAAGATCCGATTCCCCGGCGGCACGCGGCTCCGTGAGTGGCTACGGTGCTACTAGGGTTGTGCCTTCACGCGCGTTCTGCGGTCTTGAGGTGGCTGTGTACGACTATGTCATCGTTGGTGCCGGTAGTGCGGGGTGTGTCCTGGCGTTGCGCCTCACCGAGAACCCCTCGGCGCGCGTCCTGCTGCTCGAGGCGGGCCCCCCGGACGATGCCGAGGAGATCCACATCCCGGCGGCGCTGAACCTGCTGTTCCAGAGCACCTACGACTGGGACTTCCGCACCGTCCCGCAGGAGCGGGCGGCCGGGCGGGCCATCTACTGGCCTCGCGGGCGGATGCTCGGCGGGTCGTCGTCGATGAACGCCATGATCTACATCCGTGGCAACCGGCACGACTACGACACCTGGCGGGACGACTACGGGTGCAGCGGCTGGGGTTACGCCGACGTGATGCCGTACTTCCGCCGGGCCGAGGCCAACTCCCGCGGCGCGGACGCCTACCACGGCGGCACCGGCCCGCTGTCCGTCTCAGACCTGGCCTTCCAGTCGGCGATGACCAAGACGTGGGTCGCCGCCGCCCGGGAGTGGGGGCTGCCCGCCAACGACGACTTCAACGGCGCGCAGCAGGACGGCAGCGGCTTCTACCAGGTCACGCAGTCCGGCGGGCGGCGCTGCTCCGCGGCGGACGCCTATCTCCGGCCAGCGATGGCGCGCTCGAACCTCGAGGTGAAGACCGACACCCGGGTCACCAAGGTCGTGGTGGAGGGCGGCCGGGCCGCCGGGGTGCGGTACCTGGAGCGCGGCACCGAGGAGACCGCCTACGCCCAGGGCGAGGTCATCCTGAGCGCCGGTACCGTCGGCAGCCCGCAGTTGCTGATGCTGTCCGGCATCGGGCCCGCCGACCACCTGCGCGACGCCGACATCGCCGTGCTCGTGGACAGCCCCGGCGTGGGCGCGAACCTGTCCGACCACCCTGTCGTCCCCGCGATCTGGCGGACCCCGAAGGTGCCCGCGCTGTGGGAGAAGGCCGGCCCGAAGAACCTGTTCCGCTGGCAGCTGCGCCATTCCGGCCCGTTCACCTCGAACATCGCCGAGTCCGGCGGGTTCAGCCGGACCCGGCCCTCGCTGCCCGCTCCGGATCTGCAGTGGCACGCGCTGCCCACCCCGTTCCTGAACGAGGGCCTGGCCGACCCGCAGACCCGGGCATTCACGCTGCTCGTCACGCTGGTCGACGTCGGCAGCCGCGGCCGGATCTGGCTGCGCAGCACCGACCCACGGCACAAGCCCGCCATCGACCCGGCCTACCTGTCGGACAGCACGGACATCGCCCCGCTGGTGGAAGGCGTCCGGATGGCCCGCGAGTTCGCGGCGGCGGGCCCGCTGGCGAAGGTCTGCACGGAGGAACTGGCCCCGGGCCCCGGTGTGCACACCGACGCCGAGGTGCGCGACTGGATCCGGCGCAGCCTCGGCACCCTCTACCACCCCGTCGGCACCTGCGCGATGGGCGGCGACTCCCGGCTGGCCGCGGCCAAGATCATCAGCGTGGTGGACCCGGAACTGCGGGTGCGCGGCGTCGAGGGCCTGCGGGTCGTGGACGCCTCGGTGATGCCCGCCGTGCCGAGGGGCAACACCAACGCCCCCACGATCGCCATCGCCGAGCGCGCGGCGGACCTGATCCTTGGCCGGGCTCCGCTGGAGCCGGCGGACCCGGCCCTGGAGCCCGAGCCCCTGTCCGCCGGCCTGCCCTGACCCCGCCAACCGGGCGGGCTCAATCACGGCTCAATCCCGGCTACATCGGCCGCTGGCATTCTTTCGAGCAGATGCCTGAGCGGCCAGCCGCGGGGGCCTGGCCGCCCAGGAGCTGCCGCTGAGTGGGGTCCCGAAGGGGAGCGGGACCCCACTCAGCGGTAGCGCTTGCCGTGCAGCAACGTGGTGAGCGACAGCAGCCGGTTCAGGTCCTTGTCCGTGCGCGCCAGCGTGGTCACGTTCAGCAGCGGCTTCATCCGCTGCCGGGTGATCGACTTGGGCCTGGTGAACTCCCGCAGGCCGTCCGGGCCGTGGATCCGCCCGAAACCGGAATCGCCGACCCCGCCGAACGGCAGCGACGGCACGGTCGCGTACGCGATCACCGAGTTGATCGAGGTCATTCCGCTGCGCAGGGCCCGCGCGGTGGCCATGGCCTGCTTCGCGCTCCCCGCGAATACGGCGGAGCCGAGCGCGAACCGGCTCGCGTTCGCGAGCGTCACCGCCTCGGGCAGGTCGTGCACCCGGGTCACGGTGACGGTGGGCCCGAACGTCTCGTCCTGCACCGCCATGCTCTGCTCCGGCACGTCAGCCAGCAGCACCGGGTCCACGTACGGCCGGCGGATGCTCTGCATCCCGCCGAGGACCGCGCGCCCGCCGCGAGCCAGGGCGTCCGCGATGTGGTCCTCGACCACGTCCAGCTGGCCGGGCATGGTCATCGGCCCGTAGCTGGCCTCCCGGTCGTCGCCGGCCCGCGCCGCGGCCATGCGTTCCGACAGCTTGTCCACGAACGAGTGGTACACCTCGTCCACGACGTAGATGCGCTCGACCCCGGTGCAGGTCTGCCCTGCGTTGGACAGCGCACCCCAGGCGGCCGCGTCGGCGGCCGTGTCCAGGTTCGCGTCCGGGCCCACCAGCAGCGCGTCCTTGCCGCCGCACTCGGCGATCAGCGGCGTCAGGTTCTGCGCGCAGGCGGCCATCACCTTGCGCGCCGTCGGGCTGGACCCGGTGAACGCGATCTTGTCCACGCCGCTGAGCACGAGCGCCGCGCCGGTCGTGCCCGCGCCGGTGATCAGCTGCAGCACCGGCTGCTCGGGCACGATCTCGGCGAAGGAGCTGACCAGCCAGCCGCCGACGGCCGGGGTGAACTCGCTCGGCTTGAACACGACCGCGTTGCCCGCCGCGAGCGCGTAGGCGAGCGAGCCCATCGGGGTGAACACCGGGTAGTTCCACGGGCCGATCACGCCGATCACGCCGAGCGGCGCGTACTCGACGTAGGAGGCCTGGTTGAGCGCGATGAGGCCGCTGCGCACCCGGCGCGGGCCCAGCACCTTGCGGGCGTGGCGCGCCGCCCAGTCGATGTGCACGATGGCCAGGACGATCTCCAGCTTGGCGTCGCCGAGCGGCTTGCCGGTCTCGTTGTGCACCAGTTCGGCGAGGCGGCCGATGTACCGGGTCAGGTGCGACTTCCAGGCCAGCAGCCGGGCCTGCCGCTCCTTCCAGCCCAGGCCCGCCCACCAGGCCGCGGCCTCGCGGGCCCGCTGCACGGCGGCGTTCACCTCGGCCTGGCCGAATACCGGAAAGGTGGCGATGACCTCCGAGGTCGCCGGGTTGACCGAGTCGAAGGTCTCCGGTGCCCGGGTCTGTCCTGCCTGCAGCGTGTCCATCCGCCCTCACCATCGCCCTGGCCGCCGTGCGCCGCCGTTTCGCGTTAGTAAATCACCGCCGGCCGCGGCGCAGGTACTGCCGCCCAGCCTCACCGGCCCCGCGGCCGCGATCTGGTTGACTGGGCTACCGTGCACACTCAGTCACCGCCGCCGCCCGAACGGCCATATGTGCTCTTGAGCTGCGCAATGTCCGTGGATGGCTGCATGGATGCGCCCGGGCCGCAGCGGCTGGTCCTGTCCGGCCACGCCGACCTCGACCGGGTGGACGCCGAGCGGTCCGAGGCCGACGCGATCATGGTCGGCGCGGGCACCATCCGCCGCGACAACCCGCGCCTGGTGATCCGCTCCGCGGGCCGCCGGGCCAGCCGGGTGGGCCGCGGCCTCCCGGAGAACCCGGCCCGGGTTACCCTGACCGCCAGCGGTGACCTGGACCCGGCGGCCCGGTTCTTCGACAGCACCGGGGGCGCCGGTCCCGTCGTCTACTGCGCTGCCGCAGAGGCGCCCAAACTTCAAGATCGGCTGAACGATTCTGCCCCCGTCATCGCGATCCCGCCGCCGATGGGGCTCTGGGCCATCCTTGCCGACCTGTCCCGCCGTGGCGTGCACCGGCTGCTGGTCGAGGGCGGGGCGCGGCTGGGGCGCGAGTTCCTCACCGACGGGCTCGTGGACGAGCTGGCCCTGACGGTGGCGCCGTTCTTCGTCGGCGCGGCGGCGGCGCCACGATTCGCCGGGCCCGCCGTCTATCCCCATAACCCCGGGCGCCCCATGCACCTGGCCGAGGTACGCCAGCTCGACGACGTCGTATTGCTGCGATACCTGCTCGGCGGGGACGGCCCGGCGGCGCGTGACCACGGCGGGGCGCCCGAGGAGCGCGGGCGGGACGTGGCGGTGACCGGGGCGCGCGGCGGCGCGGCGATGCACGGCGCGGACCCGACGGGAACGGGCGCGCCGGGCACCGGGGCCACCGCCAGCGGCGCCGACTGGGCGTGGCTCGCCCAGGCGATCGACCTGTCCCGCCGCTGCCCGCCGTCGCCGTCGGCGTTCGCGGTCGGCGCGGTGGTGGTTGCGGCCGACGGCACGGTCCTGGCCACCGGCTACTCCAGGGAGACCAGCCCCTACGACCACGCGGAGGAGGCGGCGCTCGCCAAGCTCGGCCCGGACGACCCGCGGCTGGCCGGCGCCACCCTCTACAGCTCGCTGGAACCGTGCCGGGTCCGGGCCTCCCGGCCCACGCCGTGCGCGGAACTGATCATCGAGGCCGGCCTGCGCCGCGTGGTGATCGCCTGGCTGGAGCCGCCGGTGTTCGCACCGGGGGGAGGGGCCGCGCTGCTCCGCGAGGCAGGCATTAGCGTGGTGGAGATCCCCGGCCTGGCCGCCGAGGCCCGCGCGGTCAACGCCGCGGTGCTCAGCGAGCAGGACCCGGGCACCCCGGCCCCCTGATCGCCGGGATCGCCGGCGGTTTTGCGTGGAAGGGGCAACGCATGGCGGACAGCGGGCCGGTGGACCTCCGGTCGGACACGGTGAGCAGGCCGACGGCGGGGATGCGGCGGGCCGTGGCCGGCGCCGAGGTGGGCGATGACCTGTTCGGCGACGACCCGACCGTCATCCGGCTCCAGGAGCAGGCCGCCGCGCTCACCGGCAAGCAGTCCGCGCTGTACCTGCCGACCGGGACGACGGGCCCCAGGCGCCGTCGCTCCGAAGGAAGGCACCACCGAGATGCTCGACGGCCTGGCCCGGTACCTGGCCCCGCAGACCACGCCCTGACCGCGGGGAGCCGAATACCGCGCCTGCGCAGGGCAAAGCCTCAGCGCGCGAATCTATTGCGCTGAGATCACCTCAGTGCATAGCCGGTCCGCTCGTCACTGGGCCGTAGTTCCCCCCACCGCGACGCCTACATGGGCCTTGACCAGGTGAAACAGCGTCAGGTCATGACTACATAGTCATGTAATCTTCGTGATCAAAGGCCCCGCCACCTGCTTAAACACTGTGGCATAGCGGCACAGGGGAACTCCGGTTAGGATATGCCGGTGTCGGCGGGGGAAGCGGGCTCGGGAGTCGGCCCGGCGCTCGCGGCGTCAGCCGCGCCGTTCCTGGCGGCCGATGCCGAGACGGACCCGCCCTTGCCCCGGGCCACCATGGACGCCACCTGGGGGTCCGCCAAGGCGGCGCCGTAGCGGATGGCGACGAGGTGGCCGACGGCGGGGTGGCTGCCCAGCGGCGGGGCGCAGTCGGTGCTCGTCAGCGCGGCGACCGCCTCCAGCGCGCCCGAGGTGAGCTCCGGGCCGACCATGCAGGGCGCCAGGGCGACCCGCGGGACGGCCTGGCGCAACCGGGCGGCCGCGTCCTTGATGCTGCCGGGGTCGGTGAGCGACGCGGCGGCCACCGGCGTGGTGAGGCGGGACGCGAGCAGCACCGCGACCACCTCGGCCGCCTGCACCGCTTCCTCGCCGCCCACGGCGCCCACGATGACCCCGTCGGCGGCCTGCTCGGTCACGATGCTGATCCGGCCGACCCGGGCGGCGCGGGCCAGGCCGGCGTCGGCCAGCCGCGCGTGCAGCGCCTCGGCGAGCAACGGGTGTGGGCCCAGGTGCTCGGCGATGAGCAGCGGTGCCTCGGCGGCGGCGACGGCGTCGGAGATGGCCTGGTCCGCCTCCGGGTTCGGGAAAGGCAGTAGCGGCACAACGACACCGGCCAGGCTGCCGTCCCGGCCGGCCAGGCTGTCCAGCGCGTCCTCCAGGTGATCCTGGCCGCCGCGCAGGTAACCGATCAGCACCTCGGCGCCGTGGCAGGACGCGGCCGCCATGTCGGCGACCCGGACCGCGATCTCCTCGCTCTCCGGTCTGGCCGACCCGGGGACGGCGATCACCAGCGCGGGGCTGTCGGAGGGCAGCGAAAGCTGGTGCGGGCTGGAATGGCGCCCTCTCCGGCGGTACCGGGAGGTCCGGACCGGAAGGACCGGGCCTGAGTCCTGGTCAGCACTCATATCAGCGCATCGTAACCAAGCAGGCCGCCTCAGTGCGGACAATTCGGGTCACAGTCGTTAATCGGGCTCGCCGTGTTCGCATGGCCCAGCGCAGCCGGGTGGTGCTGAGCAGGCCGCTTTCCCTGCCTGAGCTGGCCGCGGTAGGCCCTCAGCCCCGGCGCCCGGTCCTTCTACCTGTGCACGAGGTCCGCACGCCGCGGCAGAACCGTCAGGACGATCACCGCGTACGCCACCGCCACCGGTGACCGCCAGCGGGTGATCGCCACGTTGACCGGAACCGTGACCCAGACGAGCTGCCTTACGGCGCTCGACACCGCCGGGCGGTTCCTGCTCCTGACCGACTCGGTGAGCCCGCAGGGCCATCCCCATCCGGTAACTGCGGTACTGCGCTTGGCCAGGATCGACCTCACCACCCGGGCGGTGGCCGTCCTCAGCATCAAGCTGCCCTGGGGCGCCGGGATGGACCAGCCCACGGGGATGGACACCGCCTGGTAGCACACCGGTGGCGGGAACGGGCTCTCCCGCCTACGGCACGGTGAACAGGTCCCGAGTAAGCCTGATGTCAGAAGAGGGTCATGTCGTCGCTTGGCGCACCGCGCATGGCGTCGTAGTCGAGGGTCACGCAGCGGATGCCGCGGTCCTCGGCCAGGACCCGGGCCTGGGGCCTGATCTCCTGCGCGGCGAACACGCCGCGCACCGGGGACAGCGCCGGGTCCCTGTTGAGCAGTTCCAGGTACCTGGTCAACTGCTCGACACCGTCGATGTCGCCCCGGCGCTTCACCTCTACGGCGACGGCCACCGAGCCCTCGTCCCGGCACATCAGGTCCACCGGGCCGATCGCGGTCGGGTACTCCCGGCGGACCAGCCGCCAGCCCGCGCCGAGCACCTGCACCTGCGCGGCGAGCAGTTCCTGCAGGTGCGCTTCCACGCCGTCCTTCTGCAGACCGGGATCGACGCCAAGCTCATGGCTGGAGTCGTGCAGCACCTCCTCCAGCGTTATGCGCAACTCCTCGCCGCCCTTGTTCACGACCCGCCAGGTGCCCGGTGACTCCTCCAGGCGGCACGGCGGGGACATCCAGTTGAGCGGCTTGTACGAGCCGCCATCGGAATGGACCAGCACCGAGCCGTCCGCCTTGACGATGAGCAGCCGCGTGGCCATCGGCAGGTGCGCGCTGAGCCGCCCCACGTAGTCCACGCTGCACCGGGCAATGACAAGCCGCACGGAGCTAACTGTAGGGTGCCAGCCACGCCGACGGGCATAACTCGTCCCCAGCGTGCTATCTCTCGCGGACGTAGGTGCCCCGGCCGCGCAACACCAAGAGATAGCCGCCGTCCACGAGATCGGCGATGGCGCGGCGCACGGTCAGCCGGGCCACGCCGTACTGACTCGCCAGCTCCAGCTCGTTGGGGAGCTTCGAGCCGGAGGCGAGCCTCCCGGCGTCGATTTCGCCGCGCAAGTCGGCCGCTACCTGGGCCCAGAGGTGCTCGGCCCGGGCATGGTCGATGCGCCCGGACCGATCCTCAAGTGACATGTGATCATGCTAAGTACGCCGCTGACGTGCCAAAACAGATAACTACCTCTGCATACAGCTACAGATGTCTTATACTGTTCGCTATGAGACAAGGGGATATTGAGCGACTGGGCGAGGCGCATCCGCTGTGGCGGATCGGTTCGGTCTGGGCATCGGCGGGCAGTGGGCCGGACGCCAGGAGGCTGACCGCCTCACGGGACGGTATACAGGTCCACGCGTGGACGGCCGAGGAACTGTCGGCGAGCATCGCCTACGAGGAGGAGCGGAACGGCTGGCCGGCCGGGGCGTGACCGGGCCTGCGCCGCGCTGGTCAGTACCGTGACAGGGGGACCGGCGGCCGGCACGGAACCCGGGATCGGTGCGGACCGGCGCAGGTTCTTCCCGAGCGCAGACGTCACGGTGGCTCTGCGCCAGGGCCGGCCGGGCCCGGGATTCGCCGCGAAACCACGGCACCGGATGTCGATATGCCGGGAGGGCGTTCGTGTAGCAGGTGAGCGGACCCGCGATCGCGAGGAGGAACACGCGATGAAGCAGTACCTGATCAGCGTCTACCAGCCCGACGGGCCGCCCCCGGCGCGGGAGATCCTGGACAAGATCACGGCCGACCTCGACGTGCTGCGCGCCGAACTCCAGGACGCGGGCTCCTGGGTCTTCAGCGGCGGGCTGCACGCCCCGAGCACCGCGACCGTGCTGCGGCCCAAGGACGGCGACGTGCTCGTCACCGACGGCCCGTTCGCCGAGGGCAAGGAGCACCTGGGCGGGTTCACCATCATCACGGCCCCGGACCTGGACGCGGCGCTGGAGTGGGGGCGGCGCTACGCGCAGGCGACCACGCTGCCCATCGAGGTGCGCCCGTTCCAAGGCGAAGCCGGGGACTGATGCCCGGCACGCCGACCCCGTCGGCCGCGGAGGTCGAGGACGTCTTCCGCGCCGAGTACGGCCGCGCGGTAGCCGTCCTGGCCCGCAGCTTCGGCGACCTCGACATCGCCGAGGACGCGGTCCAGGACGCGTTCACCGTGGCGGTGCAGCGGTGGCCGGCGGCCGGGCTGCCGCCGAGCCCGGCCGGGTGGATCATAACCACCGCGCGCAACCGGGCCATCGACCGGCTCCGCAGGGAGGCGTCCCGCGAGGACCGCCACGCCGAGGCCGCCCTGCTGTACGCGGGGCGTGAGCCCGCCGAGGAGGGGCCCGTGCACGACGACCGGCTGCGCCTGATCTTCACCTGCTGCCACCCGGCGCTCGGCCAGGCCGCGCAGGTCGCACTGACGCTGCGGCTGCTCGGCGGGCTCACCACCGCGCAGATCGCCCGCGCCTTCCTGGTGCCGGAGCCGACCATGGCGCAGCGGCTGGTCCGGGCCAAGGGCAAGATCCGCGACGCGAGGATCCCCTACCGGGTGCCCGGCGAGGCCGGCCTGCCCGACCGGCTGCGCGGCGTGCTCGCCGTCCTCTACCTGATCTTCAACGAGGGCTACGCGGCAAGCTCGGGGCAGGCGCTGGTCCGCGAGGACCTGTGCGCCGAGGCGATCCGGCTGGGGCGGCTGCTGGCTGGACTGATGCCGGACGAGCCGGAGGTCGCCGGGCTGCTCGCGCTCATGCTGCTCACCGATGCGCGGCGGGGGGCGCGCACCACCGCCTCCGGCGACCTGGTGCTGCTCGCCGGCCAGGACCGCAGCCGCTGGGACCGGGCGCTCATCGCCGAGGGACGGGACCTGGTCCGCCGCTGCCTGCGGCGCAACCAGCCGGGCCCGTACCAGATCCAGGCGGCGATCCAGGCCGTGCACAGCGACGCGGCGACCGCGGCGGACACCGACTGGCGGCAGATCGTGCTGCTCTACGACCAGCTTCTGGCCATCACGCCGAGCCCGGTGGTGGCCCTCAACAGGGCCGTTGCCGTGGCCGAGGTCGACGGCCCGGATCTCGCGCTGGCCCTGACGGATCGTATTGCACTCAAAGACTTCTACCTGTTCCACGCCATCCGCGCCGACCTGCTGCGCAGGCTTGGCCGCGGCGCCGAGGCGGCGCAGGCGTACCGGGCGGCCGTCGAACGGGCCGGGAACGCCGCCGAGCGGGACTTCCTGGAGCGGCGGCTGCGGGCGGTCGCCACGCGCTGACCGGCCGGGCGGCCACGGGTGGAGCCGCCCGGCCGGTGCGGGCGCGGGCGGTCAGGGCGCCCAGGTGTCGGCGAAGGCCGAATGCGGCGGGGACGGGAACGTGTTCAGCGCGCCCGCCACCGTGTGCGGGCTGCCGGACTGGGTCAGCTTGACGGTGTTCCAGGCCGGGTTCGCCAGGCCACCGGTCACGCCGGCGCCGTCGGTCACCACGATCCCGGTGAAGTGGACGGGGCTGGGCCAGGCCATCCCAGTGTCGCCCTTGTTGGAGCGCCAGAGGAGGGTTCGGATACATCGGCCGCCGCGCGCCGGCCGGTGCCGGTGCCGGCCGCGCGGCCGCTGCGGCCGCGCGCATCCGCGGCAGCAGGGCCAGCGCCGGAAAACCCGTTGACATGCCCTACAGTGACGGCCGTGAGCCCTCGCAAAGCCCGGCGCCTGCCGGCCGGCGTGCCACGCCGGCCGCGCGGCGGCCTGCCGCCGGCCCGGCCCGGGGGCGAGGCGGGCGAGGGCGCGGAGAACCCGGCGCTGCGGCTCGGCCCTGAGCGGATCGAGTCGGCGCCGGACGGGGACTGGGTGGTGCGCGCCGTGCCGGGCGAGGCCACCGTGAAGACCTACCGCTGCCCGGGGTGCGACCAGGAAATCCAGCCAGGGACCGCCCACCTGGTGGTCTGGCCGGCGTACACCCCCGGGCTCACGGAGCGCAGGCACTGGCACCGCCCGTGCTGGGACCGGCGGCTGCGCCGGCACGCGACCGGCAAGCCCGGCCGGCAAGGCCGGTCCGGCCCGCCCGCCCGGTAAGGAGCACCGTGATGGAGATCAGGGCCGCCACCGTGCTGCCCGCCCGGCGGGAGGACATCACCCTGCGCACCGCCGACGGCCTGACGCTGGTCGGGGACATCGCGCGGCCGGCCGGCAGGGAGCCGGTGGCCACGCTGCTGTGCCTGCACCCGCTGCCCACGCAGGGCGGGATGATGGACAGCCATATCCTGCGCAAGGCGTCCCACCGCCTGCCCGCGCTGGCCGGCCTTGCCGTGGTCCGGTTCAACACCCGCGGCACCGAGTCGCCGCGCGGCCGCAGCGGCGGGGAATTCAGCGAGGGCCAGGCGGAACGCTACGACGTGGCCGCGGCGATCGCGTGGTGCGTGGCCGCCGGCCTGCCGCGGCTGTGGCTGCTGGGCTGGTCGTTCGGCACCGAACTGGTGCTGCTGTGGGGGAACGACCCGGCGGTGGAGGGCGCGATCCTGCTTTCGCCGCCGCTGCACCTGGCCGGCGACGCCGAACTGGACGCCTGGGCGGCCTCGGGCAAGCCGCTGCTGGTGCTGGTGCCCGAGTTCGACGACTACCTCCGGCCGGACGAGGCACGGGCGCGGTTCGCGCGGGTGCCGAACGCCGAGGTGATCGCGGGGGAGCGGGCCAAGCACCTGTGGGTGGGGGAACCGGCCGTGCGTACTGTTCTGGGTGAGATCGTGCGCCGGGTCAACCCGGCCGCGTGGCCGCTGCCAACCGAGTGGGAGGACTGACGGTGACCCTTTTCGATCTGAGCGGTAAGAAGGCATTCGTCACCGGGGCCTCCCGGGGCATCGGGCAGGAGATCGCGGTGGCCTTCGCCGAGGCGGGAGCCGACCTCGCGCTGGTGGCGCGCAGCGAGGACGGGCTCGCGGCCACCGCGGAGAAGGCGGCGGGGTACGGGCGCGAGGCGTTCGTGATCCGGGCCGACGTGACCGACCAGGATGCCGTGGAGGGCGCCGTGGCCGCGGCGATCGAGCGCCTCGGGCACATCGACATCGTGGTCAACAACGCGGGCGGGTCCAACTTCGTGGCCGGCTTCCTGGACCTGCGGGTGCCGGGCTGGGACAAACTGATGCGGCTCAACTTGACCTCCGCCGTGTACGTGTGCCACGCGGTCGGGCCGCACCTGGCCGAGCGCGGGCGGGGCTCGGTCATCAACGTGGCCTCGGTCGCCGGCCTGGCCGCCTCCCCGTTGCTGTCCCCCTACGGGGCCGCGAAGGCGGGGCTGATCTCCCTCACCAAGTCGCTGGCGGTCGAGTGGGCGGCGCTCGGTATCAGGGTCAACGCGCTGTGCCCCGGCTGGACGGCGACCGAGCTCAACCGCAACCTGTGGCAAGACGAGGCGGCGGGGAGGGCGACCATCGCGACGGTGCCCATGCAGCGGTGGGGCAGCGCGGCCGAGATGGCCGGCCCGGCGGTGTTCCTGGCCAGCGACGCCTCTTCTTACATGACCGGCCAGGCTCTCGTCGTCGACGGCGGCCAGACCACCATGGCCTGACCGACCCCGCTGCCCTGCCTCCACCCCCGCTGCCCTGCCTCCACCCCCGCTGCCCTGCCCCCACCCCCGCTGCCCTGCCCCACCCCCGCTGCCCCTGGCGCCTTTTTATTCGAGCCGTGCTCCCAAACCGGGCAAACCGGGCGCCACGGCGACCGTCTCGGATGATAAGACAACCCGGAGGGGCGGAAAGCGTGCGGGGCGGGAACGCGGGAGGGGCGACGCGCCGCGCGCCGCCCCTCCCGCCGTTACGTGTGCGTGGTTACTCGGTCCACCACTCCTCGTCGTTGGCCTTGGCCGCCTTCGCCGAAACCGGCTGCTTCGGGCCGTTGGCCGGTGGCTGGCTGGCCGTCCGCTGCTCCTGCCGCGGAGCGGGCGCCGGCGGCGGCCCGGCGACGGCCCTGGGCGCGGCCGCGGGGACCGCCGACCGTGCCGGGGCGGGCCTGAGCGCCTCAGACAGGCCGGGCATCTGGGTGCCCAGGAGCTGGCTGATCTGGGCCAGGTGGGAGGAGATGCTCTCCTTCTGCTTGGTCAGCTCGTCGACCTCGCGCTGGGCCATTGCCCGGTGCCGCTCGATCTCGTTCTTGGCGTCCGCCGCGAGCTGATCGGACTGTGCCTTGGCCTGGGCGACGATCTGGTCGGCGTTCTTCTTGGCGTTGGAGACCAGCTGCTTGGAATGCTGCTCGGCCTCGCGCCGGGTGTGGTCGGCCTGCGCGCTGGCCTTGGCGGCCCGCTGCTCGGCGGTCGCGGCGCGCTGCTCCGCCTCGGTGACCAGCTTCTGCGTCGCGGCCTGCGCCGCCGAGAGGCGCTCGGCCTCCTGGCGCTCGGACTCCTCACGGCGCGAGGCGAGCTGGATCTCGAACTCGGCCTCGGCCTGGGCCCGCTGGGCCTCGCTCTCCTCCAGGATTCGCTGCGCCTGGCTGCGCATCTCGTCCGCCTGCCGCTTGGAGGTGGTGAGGATCTCGTCCCGCTCCCGCTTGGAGGACGCCTTGAGCTGGGCGACCTCCCGCTCGGTGGTCGTGCGCAGCTTGGCGATGTCGCGCTCCACGGCGGCCCGCTTTTCGGCCACCTCGTGGTCGGCAATGGCGCGGAGCTTGGCGGCCTCGCGCTCTGTGGTGGAGGTCAGCTCGTCGGACTCGCGGCGTGCCCCGGTGCGGATCGCGTCGGCTTCCCGCTCGGCCGAGCCGCGCAGGTCGTCGGTCTCCCGCTTGGCGCTGGCCCGCAGTTCGGCCGCCTCGTTCTCGGCACCGGCGCGCAGCTCGGCCGCGTCGACCTTGGCGGCAGCCTGCAGTTCGTTCGCCGCCGAACGGGCCTCGCCCACGATCTCCGTGGCTTGCTCCTCGGCGAGGCGGAGCAACTGCTCGATCCTGGAGCCGAGCCCCGCGTAGGTGGGGCGCTCCTGCTCGCGGAGCTGACGGTGCGCCTCGGTCAGCTCCTGCTGCAGCGCACCGACCTGCTCCCGGTGCTGGCGGATCTCCAGGTCGGTCGTCTTGAGGTACTCATCGACCTGGTGCTGGTCGTATCCCCGCATGACCTTGGCGAAGTCGCGGGCCGGGGCATCTTCGAAGAAATTGCTGAGCTGAGCGTCAATTTCAGGCTGCATGTGGCTTGATCCTGGCTAGACGAGGGGGGCATGCGCGGGGCCAGACGAGTTCCGCGCGCCCGTACGTCAGGGATTGGTGCCGCGTTCCGGCAACCCCCTCTGGTGCGGACGCGAGAGACCGCTCGCCCGATCCATCGCAGCGTACTCCCGTTACGCACGTGATGACGGCGGCTTCCGGCTTCCCGTCGGCCAAGATTCACATTTCGCCGCAACGGCGGCGGCCGGCACCGCGAGCGGGATGCCAAACGGCTGGTCAGCGGTCCGGCGGCTGGACGAGTTCGGTGAGGACGCCGCCCACGTCCGCCGGGTGCAGGAAGGCGATCGACGCCCCCATCGAGCCATGCCTGGGGCGCTGGTGGAGCAGCCGCACGCCGCGCGCGCCGATCACATCGAGCGTCTCGGTGATGTTCGCCACCCGGTACCCGATGTGGTGGATGCCCGGGCCCCGGCGGGCGAGGAACTTCCCCACCGGTGTGTCCGGGCCGGTGGGCTCCAGCAACTGGATCCAGGAACCGCCGGGCCCCTCGCCCAGGCGCAGCATCGCCTCCCGTACCCCCTGGTCCTCGTGGACCTCCCGGCTGGCCACCGTCACGTCGAAGACGGATTCGTAGAAGGCGACGGCGGTCTTGAGGTCGTGGCAGGCGATCCCGACGTGGTCGATCTGGTCCAGCATCGCTGCCTCCCGCGCGTCCCAGCGGCCGGCCGGCCGCGCCGCGGCGCCCCGCAGCCGCGAAAATGTCATCCGGGTAGTCCCTCGGTATCGTGGCAGACGTCCCGCCCTGCGGCACCGGGCGGGAGGAGCAGCGGAGGGAACCATGCCAGAAGCGGTGATCACCGGCGGGGCGCGGACGGCCATCGGCCGCCTGCTCGGCTCGCTCAAGGATCTCGCCGCCACCGACCTGGGCGGCATCGTCATCAAGGCTGCGCTGGAGCGCTCGCGCATCACCGGCGCCGACGTCGACTACGTGATCATGGGGCAGGTTCTCCAGGCCGGCGCCGGGCAGATCCCGTCCCGCCAGGCCGCGGTCACCGCGGGCATCCCGATGACCGTGCCGTCGATCACCGTCAACAAGGTGTGCCTGTCCGGGCTGGACGCCATCGCGCTCGCCGCCCAGCTGATCAGGGCCGGCGAGTTCGACATCGTGGTCGCGGGCGGGATGGAGTCGATGACCCGCGCCCCGCACCTGCTGCCCGGCGCCCGCGCGGGGCACAGGTACGGCGCCATGGAGCTGCTGGACGCGATGGCCCTCGACGGTCTGACCGACCCGTTCGACCACACGCCGATGGGTGCGCTGACCGACGCGCACAACAGGCGCCTCGGGATAGGCCGGGCCGAGCAGGATGAGTACGCCGCCCTCTCACACCAGCGCGCCGCGGCGGCGATCAAGGATGGTTTGCTGAACGATGAGATCGTGGCCGTCCCGGTGCCGCAGCGGCGAGGGGATCCGGTGCTGTTCGACACCGACGAGGGGGTGCGGGGCGAGACCACGGCGCAGGCGCTGGCCAGGCTGCGCCCGGCCTTCGGGGCCGACGGGACGATCACCGCGGGCTCGGCGTCGCAGATCTCCGACGGGGCCTGCGCCGTGGTGGTGATGTCCGCGGCGGCGGCCGCCGCCCGGGAAGCCCCGGTGCTCGCCGAGATCGGCGCCCACGGCAACGTGGCGGGCCCCGATAACTCGCTGCAGTCCCAGCCGTCGCGGGCGATCCGCCACGCGCTGGGCAAGGCCGGGCTCGGGGTGGGCGACCTGGACCTGATCGAGATCAACGAGGCATTCGCGGCCGTGGTGCTGCAGTCCATGCGCGACCTGGCCGTCGGCCCCGGCAAGGTCAACGTCAACGGCGGTGCGATCGCCATCGGCCACCCGATCGGCGCCTCCGGCGCGCGGATCGCCCTGCACCTGGTGCACGAACTGCGCCGGCGCGGCGGCGGGCTCGGCGCGGCGGCGCTGTGCGGCGGTGGCGGCCAGGGCAGCGCGCTGCTGCTGCGGGTACCGGGCGAGCATGGCTGACCTCTTCATGGCCTCCCTCGCGGGATGTCGTGCCGGAGGCGTGCAAACTGGTCGTGCCGGAGGCGCGCAAACTGGTCGTGCCGGAGGCGCGCAAACTGGTCGTGCCGGAGGGACGGGGGCCCGGGGCTTGCCCCCGGGCCGGCAGAGTCTTGCCGCCGGGAAGCCGCGGCGCGGAGCGATGCGGCGTTCGCCCTGGCGGCTGCCGCGTTCGCCCCGGCGGCTGCCGCGTGATACTGCCTGTGGCTGACAAAAGGTACCCCGCAACCCAGCCTGACCCGGCCGGGCCGGACTCGGCGGCCGCGGACCGGGCACGCGAGGCGATCGGGAAGGCCCGGGCCGGGGACCCGCGGGCGCTGGCCCGGCTGATCTCGCTGGTCGAGAACGCCGCGCCGGAACTGCGCGCGGTCGCCAGGGCGCTCGCCCCGCTGGCCGGGCAGGCCCGGGTGGTCGGGCTCACTGGCGCGCCGGGCGTGGGCAAGTCCACGCTCACCGCCGCACTGGTCGCGGCCTACCGGGCCCGGGGCCAGCGGGTGGCGGTGCTCGCCGTGGACCCCACCTCCCCGTTCAGCGGCGGCGCGCTGCTCGGCGACCGGGTCCGGATGCAGGAGCACGCCACCGACCCGGACGTCTTCATCCGGTCCATGGCCACCCGCGGCCATCTCGGCGGCCTGGCCGAGGCGGCGCCGCAGGCGCTCCGGGTGCTGGACGCCGCCGGGTTCGCGGTGCTGCTGGTGGAGACCGTGGGCGTGGGGCAGGCCGAGGTCGAGGTCGCCTCGCTCGCCGACACCACGCTCGTGGCGGTGGCACCGGGGATGGGCGACGCGGTCCAGGCGGCCAAGGCGGGGATCCTCGAGGTCGGGGACGTGTTCGTGGTGAACAAGGCCGACAAGCCGGGTGCCCAGGAAACGGTCAGGGACCTGCGGGGCATGATCGCGCTGGCCCGCCGCGGCGCAGCGGACTGGAAACCGCCCATCGTGACCACGGTCGCGGTCAAGGGCGAGGGCGTCGGCGACCTGGTCGCCAAGGTGGACGCGCACTGGTCCTGGCTGGACTCCTCGGGGCAGGGCGAGGCCCGCCGGCTGGCACGGGCCCGGCAGGAGATCACCGCGATCGCCCTGGCCGAGCTGCGGCGGCGGGTGGGCGGCCTGCCCGGCGACTCTCCACTGGAGGACCTGGCCAGCCAGGTCGCGGCGGGCAAGCTGGACCCGTTCACCGCCGCCGACGAACTCGTTGCCGCGGACCCGGCCGCCGGGATCCCCGCCCCCGGCCCTTAGCCCTCAAACCCTGAGCCCTCAAGCCCCAGCCGGGCCTTCACCGGCCCAGCCCGGCCTTCACCGGCCTAGCAAACCGGACAATCGGCCCGTTACCGGGCCCTCCGGCGCGGCCGCGCTGAGCCGGTCGCGCAGCTCTGGATCGTCGGGGGCGAACGTGACGTGGCCCCCCCGCGCCGCAGCCGAGCAGGCTCCAGTCCATGTCGGCGAGCCTAACGGCAGCCGGGCGTGGCGGTAGCGTGAGCCTGTGGCCAAGCCCTTGGACCTGCCGTTCGATCCGATCGAGCGCGCCGCGGAGATCTGGGGGGAGCGGTTCGGCCCGGCGGACGCCATGGCCGCGGTCACCTCGATCATGCGGGCCCAGCAGATCCTGCTGGCCGGGCTCGACGGCCTGCTCCGGCCGCACGGCCTCACCTTCGCCCGGTATGAGGCGCTGGTGCTGCTGGCGTTCAGCCGGCGCGGCGCGCTGCCGTTGCGGGTGATGGGCGAGCGGCTGATGGTGCACCCGACCAGCGTCACCAACACCGTCGACCGGCTGGAGCGGGACGGCCTGGTCCGGCGCCGGCCCAACCCCCGCGACGGCCGGGGCACGCTCGCCGAGATCACCCCGGCCGGCCGCGAGGTGGTGACGCGCTCGACCGCCGACCTGATGGCCGCCCGGTTCGGCATGGCCGGCTACGGCCCGTTCGAACTCGGGGAGCTGTTCACGCTGCTGCGCGGGCTGCGGGTGACCGCCGGGGACTTCCGCCCGGAGGCCGCCCCGGTGGCCGTCAGCGCACCGGGGACTCCATCCAGTGCGCCCCGCCGTCATAGGTGAACCAGACCGCGCCCAGGTTCACGTCCGCCGGCACGGCGACGCCCTGCGCCGAGGTGGTCATGCCCACGAAGGAGTAGCCGCCCGCCGCGGTCGCGCCCCGGGCGGTGCGCCAGGCCAGCGGCCCGGCGCCGGGGGCGTTCGTGGAGACGTCGATGCCGTTGCCGGTCGCCACCAGCACCGGCCCGCCGGGCGTCCCGGACAGGGACATGGCGACCCCCCGCGCCGGCGCCTCCCCGGCCGCGTTCCAGGTGCGCCCGCCGTCCGCCGAGTAGTACAGGGTTTTGACCTGCCGGCTCCCGCTTGCCTGGCCGGCACACAGCAGGACGAGCCCGGGGCCGGTGCCGGTGGCGGCGATCATGGCCCGCAGCGGGTGCCCGCCGTCCTCCGCGCTCCCCGGGGCGCACGGCAGCGCCGCGGTGACGGGCTGCCAGTTCGCCGCGCCCGTGACCGGCCCGCTGATCAGCCCGCCGGCCGGGGTCAGCAGGTAACCCTGGCTGCCGGTGAGCACCAGTTGCGCCGAGCCGGGCGTGCCGGCCGGGTTCGCCTGCAGGCCGGTCACGCCGGTCACCGGCGACCAGGCGTCCCGGCCGGCCGGCGTCGAGTACAGGGCGAAGCTGGTGCAGTTCCCGGCGAAGTCCGCACCCGTGCCGGTGCACCGGGTCCAGACGGCGAAGGCACGGTCCCCGACCGTCTCCAGCCCGGTCACCCGCAGCCCATGGGTGGGGATCTTCGTCCACGTCTGGCCGCCGTCGTGTGTGGCGTACAACTGCGGGCCGAACGCCCACCCGTTCGTGCCGTCCAGGGACCGGACCTGGCCCACCCCGCTGCCGCCGTCCGGGGCGCCGCTGACCGGTGCGTGCGAGCCGTGCCAGGTAAGGCCGGCGTCGTTCGTGACCGCGATGGAGGTGCAGATGTAGGCGCTGGGCGGGCCGCAGTGCCCGGGCGTCCCGGCCTGGCCGATGACCCATCCGGTGTTGGTGGACACGAACGTTACCGACGCGGGTGCGAAGTTGGCCGGCACGGGGGCGGACGTGGATACGGGCGTGGGCGTCGAGGAGGCGGCTTCGGGGCCGCCGGTGCCCGTTTGGGCCGGATTTGGCGAGGTTCGCTGCACCGGTGTCGAGGACCCCGACACCGCGATGGGCGCGCCGCCGGCCCGGCCGTTCAGCACCAGCCGCGGGACGGTGATCGCGCCCGCCACCACGATGACCGCCCCGGCGGTGGCCAGCGCCGCCCGGCCCAGCTTCCGGCGGCGCGCCCGCCTTCTGACCTGCTCGAAGGCGCCTGGGCGTGGCAGCAAGGGGGTCACCCGTTCCTGGAGCCAGGTGTCGATGTCGTCGCGGGGCTCATCCATGGGCTTCCCCCAGAACCGCGCGGAGCCTGGCCCGCGCGTGGTACAGGTCGGCCTTCACCGTGCCCTCCGGCCGCCCGAGCATCTGCGCCACGTCCCTGATCGGGAACCCGCCGTAGTAGTGCAGCAGGAACGGCTGGCGCAGGCGGTCCGGCAGGCCCTGGATGAGGGCGCGCACGTCCACGTCCTGCGCCGGGTCGTGGACGCTTTCGGCCGGGACGGTGGCGCTCACGGCGCGCAGCGCGCGCCGCTCCCGGCCGACCTTGCGCCAGTGGTCCCTGATCAGGTTCGTCGCGATCATGTAGAGGTAGCTCTGCGGGTTGTCCAGGGACGACCACCGGGCCAGCAGCCGGGTGAAGGCCTCCGACGCGATCTCGTGGGCGGTGTCGTCGTCGTCGACCAGGCGGCGCACCCAGCCGGCGAGCCGTGGATAGCAGGCATGGAACAGTTCCTCGGCGGCTAGCCGGTCACTTGCACGGAACGTGCCCACGTGGTCTCCCCGGCTGGACGTGCCCGAGGGAGTGATCCGCGGCCGCGCCAAGGTCATCATTCCCGGTGCGGGCGCGGCTACCTCAGCAGGTCCAGTTTGCACTGGTCTACCACACCCTTCGCCGGCCTTGAGCTAACGGCCCGGGCACGTCCCCGTGCTGCCCGGGCACTAGCTGAGACGGCGCGGCGGCCCCTGCGGTTGCGGCTATTTCATCGCTGCGTTACGACGGCCCGGGGTGCGCGCGACGCCGGCCGGCGGCGGGGGCGGGGCGGACGGCGGAGAGCCGGGATCTGCGGGATACACTGGGAACCGAGATAGTAGGACGTCCTAGTATCTCGGCTGCCCGGCCAGGAGGATTTCCCATGGACGCACCGACCCCACCCGACGCGCAGGAGGCCGAGGAGGGCAGGCGCCGCTGGCAGCGCCGCTACGACGCGGCGCGGCGGCGCGACGCGGACTTCACCACGCTGTCCGGCGTGGCGGTGGATCCGGTGTACGGGCCGCCGCCCGGCGCCGTGGTGCCCGGCTTCGGCCGGATCGGCTGGCCGGGCGAGTACCCGTTCACCCGGGGCCTGTACCCGGCGGGGTACCGGGGGAAGCCCTGGACGATCCGGCAGTTCTCCGGGTTCGGGAACGCCCGCCAGACCAACGAGCGGTACAAGATGCTGCTGAGCGCGGGCGGCGCGGGGCTCTCGGTCGCCTTCGACATGCCGACGCTCATGGGGCGTGACTCGGACGAGCCGCGCGCGGCGGGCGAGGTCGGCCACTGCGGGGTGGCCATCGACTCGGCCCGCGACATGGAGGTGCTGTTCGACGGGATCCCGCTGGCGGGCGTCACCACGTCGATGACGATCAGCGGGCCGGCGGTCCCGGTCTTCTGCATGTACCTGGCCGCCGCGCAGCGCCAGGGCGCGGACATCTCCGCGCTGAACGGCACGCTGCAGACCGACATCTTCAAGGAGTACATCGCGCAGAAGGAGTGGCTGTTCCCGCCGGAGCCGCACCTGCGCCTGATCGGCGACCTGATGGAGTACTGCGCCGCCGAGATCCCCGACTACAAGCCGCTGTCGGTGTCGGGCTACCACATCAGGGAAGCGGGCGCCACGGCCGCGCAGGAGCTTGCGTTCACCCTGGCGGACGGGTTCGGCTACACCGAGCTTGGGCTCTCCCGCGGGCTCGGCGTGGACGCCTTCGCGCCCGGCCTGTCGTTCTTCTTCGACGCCCACATCGACTTCTTCGAGGAGATCGCCAAGTTCCGCGCCGCGCGGCGGATCTGGGCGCGGTGGATGCGGGACACCTACGGCGCGCGCACCGAGCGGGCCCAGTGGCTGCGGTTCCACACCCAGACCGCCGGGGTGTCGCTCACCGCGCAGCAGCCCGACAACAACGTGGTGCGGACCGCCATCGAGGCGCTGGCCGCGGTCCTGGGCGGGACCAACTCGCTGCACACCAACGCGCTCGACGAAGTGCTCGCGCTGCCCAGCGAGCGGGCCGCGGAGATCGCACTGCGGACCCAGCAGGTGATCATGGAGGAGACCGGCGTGGTCAACGTGGCCGACCCGCTCGGCGGCTCCTGGTACCTGGAGGCGCTGACCGACCGCCTGGAGCAGGAGGCGGAGGAGATCTTCGCGCGGATCCGGGCGCTCGGCACCGACGGCACGATGATAAGCGGGATCCTGCACGGTATCGAGACGGGCTGGTTCTCCGCCGAGATCGCCGACGCGGCCTTCGCCTACCAGCAGAAGCTGGAGAAGGGGGACAAGCGGGTCGTCGGCGTGAACCGCTACCCCGACACCGTCGGCCAGCCGATCGAGATCCTCCGGGTCAGCCACGAGGTGGAGCGCGACCAGGTGGCAGAACTGGCCCGGCGACGGGCCGAGCGGGACGGCGCCGCCGTGGACCGCGCCCTGGCCGGTGTGGTCGCGGCGGCCAGGTCCCCCGGCAACATGATCCCGCCGATCCTCGCGGCCGCCCAGGCGGAGGCCACGCTGGGCGAGATCTGCGGGGTGCTACGGGATGAATGGGGAATTTATTCCGAAAGTCCCGTATTCTAAGTGGGCCCAGCCCGGCCCCGAACGTTCCTAGCGAACGATTGCGCTCCGGTCATGGACCTGAGGTACGGCGATCTGCCACGCTGAACCGGGGATGGTGGGTGACCGTGAAAGGGGGGCCTCGCCCGGGCCGGCCTGGTGCCGGTGCCGTGGCGGGCTTCCGAAGGGGGACCACGGCCCGTTCGGGCCCGCGGCCGAAAACAGGGTTGAGTGGCGATGCGCTTTGTTGCGTTGATTGTCTGGTTCATCACCGCCCTCTGGGGGCTCTACATGCTCGCCGTGTGGCTGATCGAGAACGACGCCACCCGGGAGGGCAACGCGGCCAGCCGGCTGCCGCTGCCGGTGATCTTGGCCCACGTCACGTGCGCGCTGTCCGGCCTCGTGGTGTGGGTCGCCTACCTGCTGCTCGACCGGCCGGTCCTGGCCTGGGCCGCGGTCGGCATCCTCGTCGCGATCGCGCTGCTGGGGCTGACGATGTTCGCCCGGTGGATCCCGGTCTACCGGATGACGGGCGACGAGGTGGCCGTGCCGGTGGGCGCCGCGGCGGGCGGAACGCCGGGAGGCGCGTCGGGGGCGTTGCCGGCGCGGGAACTGCCCGCTGAGGGAAGCTTCCCGCTGCTTGTCGTCCTCGCGCACGGGACGTTCGCCGTGTCCACCGTGGTCCTGGTCGTGCTCACCGCCCTCGGCATCGGCGGCAGCTGACCCCGCCCGGGGCGCGGGCCGGTGCGCAAGGGTTCCCGGCCGGCCCGGCCGGGTACCGTCCCTGGTGACGCTACTCACATAGAGTGAGACTATGACTACATAGTGCAGACTGCCGCGGCCCGCGCCCTGGGCGCCGGGCCCGCGGCGGCCGGGCGTGCCGGGCGTGAATGAGGTGATGGCGTGACCAGTGTCCTCGTGGTCGACGACGATCCCGATGTGTGTGATCTCGTCACCTACAAGCTGGAGCAGTCGGGGTTCGACGTGCGCCGGGCGTCCGACGGGGACGCGGCGCTTCGCGAGGTCGCCAAGAAGGTTCCCGACCTGGTGCTGCTCGATGTCATGATGCCGGGCGTCTCGGGTCTTGAGGTGCTGGAGCGGTGGCGGTCGGACGAGACGACCGCCGGCATGCCGGTGATCATGCTCACCGCCAAGGCCCAGGAGAACGACGTCGAGCGCGGCTTCGAACTCGGCGCCGACGACTACGTGATCAAGCCGTTCAGCCCTCGTGAGCTGGTCCGCCGGGTCACCGCCGTGCTTTCCCGCCGGCAGTCGGTGTGACCCGGCGGGACGGCAGCGCAGGCGGCTAGGCCTATGCCGTCCTTCCTGCCCGCCGGCTTCCTGCTCGGCGTCGTGCTGGCCGGCTCGGCGCTTGCCGCCAGCCTGCTGCTGGTCGCCGCGGCCGCCCGGGTCCTCCGGATCGTGCGGAGCGGCCGCCGGGCGCGCGCGGAGCGGGCGGTGCGCCCGATGGTGCTGGCCGTGGCCAGCGGTGCGGGCATCCCGCCGGAGCTGATCTCGGTGCGCGGCGGGCCGGGCCGGGCAGCCGAGCGGATCGTGTTCGGCTACCTGGCGCTGGTGCGCGGTGAGGCCGCCACCTCACTGGCGGATGTGCTGGCGCAGCGGGGGGCGGTCGCCCGGATCCTGAGCGGGACGCATTCGCCCCGCCCCCACCGGCGGGCCCGCGCCGCCGAACGGCTCGGCCTCATCGCCTCGCCCGAGGCGGAGCGCCGGCTGGCGGAACTGGTCACCGGCGATCAGAACCCGGAGGTGCGCATCGTCGCCACCCGCGCGCTGGGCAAGACCGGCTCCGCGGCGGCCGCCAGGACGCTGCTGCACTCGCTGAGCCGCCCGGCCCCGGTGCCGGAGGGCATCGTGGCGTCCGCACTGCTGGAACTGGGGCCGGAGGCGGTGCCCGGGCTGCGGGCGGAACTGGCCGGCGGTCGGCGCCAGCGTGCGATGGCGGCCAACGTGCTCGGCCTGCTCGACGAGCTGCCGGCCTGGCAGGGCCTGGTGGAGAACGCGGCCGACGGGAGCGTCGAGGTCCGGGTCAGCGCGGTCCGTGCGCTGGGCCGGCTCGGCCTGCCTCAGGCCATCGGCCCGGTGACCGCCTGCCTGCAGCCCGGCGAGGACCCGGCGCTGCGCGCCGCCGCCGCCCACGCCCTCGGCCGAATCGGCGACCCGCGCAGCGCCCAGCCGCTGGCCGCCTGCCTGGGGGACCCGCACTACTGGGTGGCGCACAACGCGGCCATGGCACTTGCCGAACTGGGCGAGGCGGGCCTGACCGAGCTGACCCTGGCGGCGGCCGGGCATGGCGGCCGGGCCGCGCACGCGAGGGAGGCGCTCGCCCGCCGGGCGCTTGCCAGGCGGGCGATGGCCCGCGGCGAGCGGGCCGCCGAACCGGCGCGCGCCCTGGCCACCGTGCGCCCCGCCGTCCCGGCCGGACAGGCACCGGGTGGAAAGGCGCCGCCCGGCCCGCCCGCGGCCGGCCGGGCACCGGCCGGTAAGGCACCAGCGGGGGATGCCCCGGCCGACCAGGCGGTGGCGGGCCAGGCTGGCCCGGCGGGCCGGCCCGCCGGATACGGCAGCCGGTAGTGGCGCTGGCCGCCGCCGCGGTGCGCGGCTTCGCCTGGTTCGCCGTCGGTTATTTCGTGCTGCTGAACTCCGGGTACCTGGTGCTCCTCGCGCTGGCGGCGGGCAGCGCCGTCCGGGACACGCGGCGCGGGCGGTACGCCGGGCTGGCCGAGATATTCGCCAGCCCGCTGGCGCCCGGGATCAGCCTGGTCGTGCCGGTGCGCAACCGGGCCGAGGTGATCGCCGGGTGCACGCGCGGGCTGCTTCGCCAGCGCTATCCCAAGTTCGAAGTGATCGTCGTGGACGACGGCTCCACCGACGCCACCTTCGGCTGCCTGCAGGCCGAGTTCGGCCTGGTCCCGATCGACAAGGTGATGCGGGACGGGCTGGCGGCGGCCGGGCGGGTGCTCTCCGTGCACGCGCCGCGCGACGGCAGGAACCTGCTCGTGATCCGTAAGCAGGGCGCGGGCCGCGCCGCTGGCGCCGCCCGCGTGGGCGTCGGCGCCGCGAGGTACCCGCTGGTCTGTCGCATCGGCGCCGACACCTGCCTGGACGAGGACGCCCTGCTGACCCTCGCCAAGCCCTTTATCGAAGATCCGGCCCGCGTGGTCGCGGCCGGTGCGGCGATCCGTGTCGCCCACGGATCGAAGATCAGGAGCGGCTGGGTCATCCGGCCGCGCGTCGCGGGAGGGTGGCTCCTGCCCATCCAGGCGGCCGAGTACCTGCGCTCGTTCCTGCTCGGCCGGGCGGGCTGGTCGCGCCTGCCCGGGATGCCGTTCCTCCCGGGCGCGCTGGCCATCTACCGGCGGGACGTCTACGAGCGGGCCGCCGGGCCCGGCGCCGGCGGCGAGGCCGGCAACCTCGAACTGACCCTGCGCATCCACCGGCAGCTGCGCGACGAACGGCAGCCCTACCGCATCGCCTTCGTGCCGGACCCGTGCTGCTGGACGAGGGTGCCGCAGCGATCCCGGCGGCTGGCGCGGCAGCGGGCCGCGTGGTCCGGTGTCCTCGGCGGAGCGTTGTGGGCGCACCGGCCGATGCTCTTCAACCCCCGGTACGGCCAGGTCGGCCTGCTCGTGCTCCCCTTCTACCTAGTCTTCGAACTGGTCAGCGCGGTGCTGGAACCGCTCGCCCTGGCCGCGGTCGCGGCCGGCCTGGCGCTGGGCGTCATCGACCCGCGGGTAGCGCTGCTGTTCGCCGTCGCCGGGCCGGGATACGGCGCGTTCCTCGCCGTCATCGGGGTGACCATCGAGGAACTCGGCTACCACCGGTATCACTCCTGGCGGGACCTCGCGCTGCTGGTCCAGGGCACGGTCGCGGAAAGCGGCGGATTCCGGCAGGCGGATGCCTGGTGGCGGCTGCGCGGGCTGGCTGGTGCGGTGCTGCGCCGCGGCGCCCGCCGGGCCGCGGAACCTGGTACGCAGGCCCGGGGCGAGGCCGCGTTCGGCGCGGCCGCGCGGGGGCGGCACGTGCGCGTGCCGTGACCGCGGCGCGAAGAACACGTGGCACGGCGGCCGGGGCGGCGGCTTCACCGGCTGCACCGCTAGCCTCGACTCCAGAACCCCGCCATGGTTGGTGCCACGACGCACGGCGCGACAAGGGAGTTGCCCATGGAATCCGAGATTCCCGCCGAGGTGGATCAGGCGATGCTGGACGTGGCGCTCTCCGAGGCCAGGGCCAGCCTCGCCGCCGGCGGCGTTCCCGTGGGCGCAGCGCTCGCGGCAGGCGGGCGCCTGGTCGCCGCCGGGCACAACGAGCGGGTCCAGTCGGGTGACCCGATCGCCCACGGTGAGATGTCCTGCCTGCGCAATGCCGGGCGGCAGGCCTCCTACCGCGGCATGACGCTCTACACGACGCTCTCCCCGTGCCAGATGTGCACCGGGGCGATCCTGCTGTTCCAGATCCCGAGGGTGGTCGTCGGCGAGGCCACCACCTTCGCCGGTGACCTGGAGTTCCTCAGGAGCCAGGGAGTCACGGTGGTGCTGGCCGACGACGAGCGGTGCGTTGCGGTCATGCGGGAGTTCCAGGAACGCTTCCCCGAGGTATGGAGCGAGGACATCGGGGGGCGCTAAGCCGTAGTTCCCCCCACCGTGACGCCTACATGGGGCCTTGACCAGGTGAAACAGCGTCGGGTCATGACTACGTAGTCATGTAATCTTCGTGATCAAGGGCCCTGCCACCTGCTTAAGCACTGTGTCACATCGGCACGGGGGAACTTCGGCCTAACGTATCGGGCGCTGTGATCGGTGAGGAATTCGGCGGCCTGCTGGCCGCCGCTCAGGGGGCCGCGAGGCCGCGTTCGCCCTGCTGTGGCGGGACGCGAACCCGGCGAACGCAGGTGTAACGCTGTGACCGGTCATGACGTTCCGGATGATGACATGAGGAGCATCCCGCGGCCGCAGCGCCAGGACGGGCCCGCCATGGCGGCAGCCCACGCCAGAGCGGGCTGGCCCTCAACCCGCAAGCCCTGCGACGACAAGGCCACCCGCACACGACGGCGCGGCGGGCAGTGCACCCGGCCCGGCTCGCCCGTGCGGAAGTGGTCACCGAACCGTAGCGACCTCAAGACCCGTCCCACGCCCAGGGTGCGGTGTGGCGGCGGCGCGGTGGGCCGGGTGGCCGGCCTAGCTAATCCCGGCCCACCGCTCTCCCCTCCGGCGGGGCGGGGGTTTGACAGGGCTCCCGTCCCGCCGGATGGCTGGCCCGGGGGGTGACCCCCGGAACCCCCCGGTGGCCTGCGGCCCCGTTCCCCCGGCACGTGGCCTTGGCCGTATTGCCCAGGGCGCCCCCGGAACCCGGCGCTGGCCCGGCGGCGGCCCCCCGGAACCCACCGATGGTACTGGCCGGGCGGCGCCATGCTAGCCGGGCGGGCCGAAGTCGACCGCGGTCGTATTCGCGCCGCTGATCACCACGGCGACGGTCTCGCCGGGCGCGGGCTCGCAGCGCCCGGACACCAGCGCGGCCAGGGCCGCGCACCCGCCGGGCTCGGCCACCACGCGCAGCGTCTCCCAGAGCAGCCGCTGCGCGCGGAGGATGGCGTCGTCGTCAACTACCAGCACCTGGGCCGCGTTCTGCTGGATGATGGCGAAGGTCAGTTCGCCGGCCCGGCGCGGCGCCAGCGAGTCGACCGCGACGCTGCCGGCCTCGGCGTCCACCGGACGGCCCGCCCGCATGGCCGCGGTCAGCGTGGGCGCGCCCTCCGGTTCGACCCCCACCACCTGTGTCCGGCCGGCGTACCAGGCGGCCATCCCGGCGAGGAGCCCCCCGCCGCCCACGCCGGCCAGTACCCGGGTGGCGCCGGGGGCCTGGCCGGCCAGTTCCATGCCGAGCGTGCCCGCGCCGAGCATGGTCTCGGCCTGGTCGTAAGCATGGACGGGGAGGGCGCTGGATTCGGCCGCCCACTCCTGGCTCGCCGCCAGCGCGTCGGCGTACGTGCCGCCCGTTACGACCAGGTCCGCCCCGTACCCCCGGATCCGGGCGATCTTGGCCGGGGAGGACACGTGCGGGACGTAGACGCGCGCCGGGATGCCCAGGGCGCGGGCCGCGTAGGCGACGGCCGCGCCATGATTGCCCCCGGAGGCGGCCACCACACCGGCCGCCGGCATGTCGCGCAGCAGCAGGTTCGCGAACGCACCGCGGGCCTTGAAGGACCCGGCGTGCTGAAGCTGCTCAAGCTTGAGCACGAGCGGCCCGGGCGGCAGCCCGAAGTCCGCCCGGTCGGCTGTTATCGCGGGCGTGTGCCGCAGGTACGGCCTGATCAGCGGCTCCACGGTCCGGATTCCGTGCCGGGTGACGACCGTCCCGACATCTGCGGCGGTGAGTTCACGGCGTCGCGCCGGCAGCGCCTGGCCGGTGATGTCCGGGGTGGTCATGCGATCAGCCAAGCAGCCGCCGGCGGGCGGCGGCAACCCGGGGTGCCCGCGCCCGGGAGTAGCGTGAGGCCATGCCCGGTATGCCAGAAGACGGGGTGATGTGCCCCTCGCCACGGCTGTGGCGGATGCGCTGCGCCGAAGTGATGGCGGCCGCCACGGTGCTGGCGGTGGCCGCGGGCGCGGCGGCCGGGTTAACGCTCGGCGCGGGGGCGGCCGTGATCGCCGTCGCCGTGGTGACCGCCGGCGCGCTGGCGGCGCTGTGGTTCGTGCGCAACCGGTTCCGGTCCTGGATGTACCAGGAGCGCGACGAGGATCTCATCGTCGGGCGCGGGGTGCTGATCCACCGCCTTTCCGTCGTCCCCTACGGCCGGATGCAGTTCGTCGACGTCAGCGCCGGGCCGATCGACCGCGTGTTCCGGCTGGCCACCGTGAAGCTGCATACCGCGGCCGCGGCCAGCGATGCGCGGATCCCCGGCCTGGAGCGCGAGGAGGCGGCGCGGTTGCGCGACCGCCTGGCGGCGCTCGGCGAAGCCAAGGCCGCCGGCCTGTGACCACCCCCGGGGCGGCCGTCACCCCGCAGCCGCCGCGCCGGCCGCCCGGGGGCGGGGCCGCAGCCGACTCCGGCTGGCGGCGGCTGCATCCGCTGTCGCCGCTGGTGCGCTCCGGCCGCGCGGTGCTGGCGGTGGCGGCCCTGGCCGGGCTGTCCACCTCCGGGGTGATGGGCAGCGGCGCCGGCACCCACTGGTACGACCTGGCGCTCGCGGTGATCCTCGTCGTGGCGGCGATCGTCAACTGGCTGGTCACCCGCTGGAAGGTGGACGGGGCGACGCTGCGGATCGAGACCGGGCTGCTGCGCCGGGACTCGCGGCAGTTGCCCGTCGCCCGGATACAGGCGGTGGACCTGGTGCGCCCGTTCCTCGCCCGGATGCTCGGCCTCGCCGAGATCAGGGTCCGGCTGGCCGGGTCGGGCGACGCCGACGGGCGGCTCGCGTACCTGACCGAACCGGCCGCGGAGGCACTGCGCGCCCGGCTGCTCGCGGCCCACCACGGCCTGGACCCGGCCACCCCGGAGCCCGCGGAGCAGGTGGTCACCTCGGTGCCCACCGGCCGGCTGGCCGGCTCGGCCCTGATCCCCGCGGTGCCGCTGGCCGCGGTCACCGTTGCGGCCGGCGCGCTGATCGCGGCGGCCGCCCCGGGCGGGTTCCTCGCCGTCGGCGCGCCGCTGGCCTGGTGGCTGGTCACGTTCGGCGCGATCGTCTGGCGCCGGGTATCCAGCCAGTACGCGTTCACCGTGGCCGTCTCACCGGACGGCGTGCGGATCCGGCGCGGGCTGCTCGGGACGGTGGCCGAGACCATCCCGCTGCCGCGGATCCAGGCGGTGCGGATGATCGAGCCGCTGCTGTGGCGGCCCTGGCGCTGGTGCCGGCTGGAGGTCGACGTGGCGGGCGGCCTCGGCCACGACCGCCGGGAAGGCACCGGGGCGGTGCGCAAGGCGCTGCTGCCGGTGGGCAGCCAGGAGGAGGCCGGGCATCTGCTGGCAATTGCGCTCCCGGCGGCCGGGGCCTGGCCCGCGCTGCGCCCCCCGCCGGGGCGCGCCCGCTGGAAGGCGCCGCTGAGCTACCACTTCCTGGCCGCCGGGCACGACGGCACGCTGGCCGTGGCGGTCACCGGGCGCGTCCGCCGGGAGACCACCTGGGTGCCGCTGGCCAAGGCGCAGAGCGTGCGGCTGGTGCAGGGCCCGTTCCAGCGCCGGCTTGGGCTGGCGACCGTGCACCTCGACGCCGCCGGCAAGCGGGTCCGGGCCGAGTTCCGGGAACGGCGGCAGGAAGAGGCCAGGGCCCTGGTCGGCGAACTGGCCGCGCTGAGCCGCAGCGCCCGCAGGCAGGCCACGCACAAGCCGCCCGGGCCGCCGGCCCCGGCGGGTGGCCCGGCGGCGGGGTTGCGCGGCGCGGCCGTGCCGGGGGCGGGGCGGTAGGCCGAAATCGTGTAGTGCGACATCGTGGTAACAGCGCCCGCGCGGGCCGGCGGCCCCGGCGGGTGGCCCGGCGGCGTGGTTGCGCGGCGCGGCCGTGCCGGGGGCGGGGCGGTAGGCCGAAATCGTGTAGTGCGACATCGTGGTAACAGCGCCCGCGCGGGCCGGCGGGCCCGCCGAACGGGCGCGGGCAACCGCGCCGGCCGCGCCGGCGGGTCAGGCGGCGATGGTGGTGTCGCCGGTGAACGCGTCCCAGAGCGAGGCGTAGGCACCGCCGGCGGCGAGCAGTTCGTCGTGGGTCCCCACCTCGGCGATCCGGCCCTGGTCGAGCACCACGATCCGGTCGGCGCGCGCGGCCGTGGTGAGCCGGTGTGCGACCACGAGCGTCGTCCGCGCCGCCAGCAGCCGCTCCGCGGCCCGCGCCACGGCCGCCTCGCTGGCCAGGTCCAGTGCGGCGGTCGCCTCGTCGAGCAGCAGGATGTCCGGATCGACCAGGTAGGCACGGGCCAGCGCGATGAGCTGGCGCTGCCCGGCGGACAGGTTGCGCCCGCGCTCGGCCACCTCGTGGCCGAAGCCGCCGGACAGGCGGTTGATCATGTCGAGGGCGCCCACGGCGCTGGCCGCCGCCCTGACCTCCGCATCGGTGGCCACGGGCCGCCCGTAGGCGATCGCGTCGCGCACCGTGCCCGCGAACAGGAACGCCTCCTGCGGTACCACGCCCAGCCGGTGCCGGTAGCCGGCCAGGTCAAGCTCGCGGACGTCGGTGCCGTCCACCAGGACGGCGCCGGCGGTCGGGTCGTAGTACCGCGCCACCAGCTTGACCAGCGTGGACTTGCCGGCGCCCGTCTGCCCGACCAGGGCGACCGTCTCGCCGGGCGCCACGGTCAGGCTGACCCCGGCGAGGGCTTCCTGCACGGCTCCCGCGTAGCGGAAATGGACGTCCCGCAACTCGATGCGGGCCCGGCCGCGCGGCGCGGGCCGGGGATGCGCGGCTTGGGGGGTGGACGTCGGTGTGTGCAATAGTTCCCGTATCCGGCGCAGCCCCACGGCGGCCTGCTGGTAGCCGTCGAACACCTGGGAGATCTGCTGGACCGGCGAGAACAGCATGTCGAGGTAGAGCAGGTACGCGATCAGCGCGCCCGCGGTCAGCGCGCCGCTGCGCATCTGCCCCGCCGCGACCAGTAGCACCAGGGCGCTGGCCAGCGTGGACAGCGACTGGACGAACGGGAAGTACAGTGCGATGTAGCGCTGCGCCCGGAGCCGGGACCGGCGGTAGGCGTCGCTGCGCCCGGCGAAGCGCTCCAGGTTGCGCTCCTCGCGCCGGTAGGCCTGGGACACGCGCAGGCCGGCCACGTTCTCCTGCAGGTCCGCGTTGACCGCGCTGACCTTCTCCCGCGCGTCCTGGTAGGCCACCGACGCCTTGGCGCGGAAGACCGCGGTGGCCACCGCCGCCACCGGCATGATCGCGAGCACGGTCAGGCCCAGGTCCAGGTTGATGATCAGCAGCGCGGCCAGCACCCCGCCGGCCAGCAGCACCGAGTTCACCATCGTGATCAGCCCGGTCTGCAGGAACGAGGAGAGCGCTTCCACGTCGGTGGTCATCCGGGTCATGATGCGCCCGGACAGTTCCCGCTCGTAGTAGTCCAGGCCGAGCCGCTGCAGGTGCGCGAAGATCTTCACGCGCAGGGTGTAGAGCAGCCGCTCGCTGGTCCGGCCCACCACCGTGGTCTGCACCACGTTGACCGCCCAGTCGGCCACGGTGATCAGCAGCGCCGCCGCCGAGACGGCGAAGATGGCCGAGGCCACCCCGGTCTCGATGCCGTGGTCGATGCCGCCGCGGACCAGGGCCGGCATGGCCAGGTTGGCCAGCGCGTCGAGGCCGTCGAGGGCCAGCCCCACGGCGAACGCCGCGAGGAACGGCCGGAGCAGCCGGCGCAGCGTGAAGCGCGGGTCCGGGGCGCGGGCCGCAGCGGCATCGACGCCGGGCTGCTCCGTCGCCGGCGGCAGGGCGGCCACCCTGGCGAGCAGTTCCGGGGAGGCAGGTATCCCGGCCAGGAAGCCGTCCGAGACGCTGCTGCGCGGCCCGCCGGACGTGGACCTCGCCGGCGCCGGGGCCGCGGGCCGTGCGATCGCTGGCTGCGGGGCGGCGGCTCCCGGGGCGGCGGCTCCCGGGGCGGCCGGCAGCGCGCGCGCGGCGCGCTCCGCGGCGGCCGGTTCCAGGACGGTGGCGGTGGCCGGGGCCCGCGTCACGCGGCGCGGGTCCGGCCCGGCAGGATCGTTTTGATAGAAACCAAGCTCGCCGGCGTCGACGCCTTCCGCGTCATCGCCCGGGCCGGCCAGCAGCAGCCGGTACAGCGGGCAGGTCTGAAACAGTTCGTCGTGGCTGCCCTCGGCGACCAGCCGCCCCTCGTCCAGGACGGCGATCCGGTCGGCGAGCCGCAGCGTGGACCGCCGGTGCGCGATCAGCAGCGTGGTCCGGCCGCGCATGACCCGGCGCAGGGTGCGGTGGATCTCGGCCTCGACCCGTGGGTCCACCGCCGAGGTCGCGTCGTCGAGGACCAGGATGCGCGGGTCGGTGAGCAGCGCGCGGGCCAGCGCGACCCGTTGCCGCTGGCCGCCGGACAGCGTGAGCCCCTGCTCGCCCACCACGGTCTCGTAGCCCTGGGGCAGGGCGGTGATGAACTCGTGCGCCTCGGCCGCCCGGGCGGCGGCCACGACCTGTTCCCTGGTCGCGTCCGGCCGGCCGAACGCGATGTCGGCGGCGACGCTGTCGGAGAACAGAAAGCTGTCCTCCGGCACGAGCCCGATCGCGGCGCGCAGCGAGTCCTGGGTGACGTTCCGGACGTCGAGCCCGCCGACCCCGATGTGGCCGTCGCGCACGTCGTAGAAGCGGGGGAGCAGCAGCGAGATCGTGGACTTCCCGGACCCGGCGGTGCCGACCAGCGCCAGCGTATCGCCCGGTGCCACCCGCAGCGACAGGCCGCGCAGCACCGGCTGCGACGGGACGTAGCCGAACCAGACGTCGTCGAACTCCACCTCCGGCGTCTGCGGCGGCAGCACCACCGCGCCCGGCCGGTCGGTCACGACCGGGCGGGCGTCGATCACCTCGAACACCCGGATCACGCTGGCCCTGGCCTCCTGGCCGATCGTGACCAGGGCGGCGAGGGACCGGACCGGGCCGACCATGGCCAGCAGGTAGGAGGAGAAGGCCAGGAACGTGCCGAGCGTGATGGCCCCGTGCAGGGCCATCCAGCCGCCCAGCGCCAGCACCCCGACCTGGCCCAGCGCCGGGATCGCCTGCAGCGCCGGGTTGTACTTGGCCGTCAGGCGCACCGTGCGCACCCGGGAGCCGTACAGCGCGGCGGCGGCCTGCTCCAGCCGCGCCACCTCCTGGCTCTCCTGCCCGAACCCCTTGACCACGCGCACGCCGGTCACCGCGGCCTCGACCGCCCCCGCGACCGCCGCCGCCCGCTGCTGCGCGTCCCAGCTCGCCGGGAACAGCGTCTGCCGGGACCGCAGCGAGATGAACCACAAGCTCGGGGCGACGGCGAGTGCGACCAGGGTGAGGAGCGGGGAGAGCACCGCCATGGCGATCAGCGAGCCGGCGAACAGCACCGCGTTGCCCATCAGCATCGGCACCATGGACAGCAGGCTCTGCACCATGCTGATGTCGGAGATCGAGCGGCTGACGATCTGGCCGGTGTGCAGCTCGTCCTGGCGGGTGCCGTCCAGCCGGGACAGCGAGGCGAGGATCTGGGTGCGCAGGTCGTGCTGGACGTCGAGGGAGAGCTGGCCCGCCCGGTAGCGCCGCAGGTACAGCGCGCCGAAGTTGGCCAGCGCCGCGCCGAGCAGCGCCACCGCGAGCGGCCAGACGGCGGCCCGCACGGGCGAGGTCAGCTCGTCCACGATGTCCCGCTGGATCAGCGGGATGGCGATCCCCACCGCGCTGACGACCAGGGTCCCGCCGAGGGCGAGCAGCACGTTGCGCGGGTAGCGCCAGCAGTACCCGGCCAGCCGCGCGATCCAGCCGCGCTCGCGGGGGCTGGCGCCCGGCGCGCCGGCGGGCGACCGGTGCCCACGATCGGGGTGCGCGCTGCCCGCGTGCGTGCGGTCAGAAGTGGTGTCCCGGCCCGTGCTCTCCTGCGTGTTCCTGTCCGTCGCCGCTTCCTTCCCACCCCGAGGGGGCCGTCCTCCCCAGGACTGCCAACGCCGCGCGGGCGGGCGGCATTTCCGCCCCGCCGGTCCGCCGGCGGGGCCGTTACCGGGCGGGATCAGGCCCGGGCGGGGGCCTTCGGGGTGCCGTACCCGGCCGCGAAGCTGAACATGATCAGCACGAACAGCGCGAACGTGATCACGTGGACGCTGGTGCACCACAGGCAGATCGCGCCGATCGTGAACAGTTCCGTGTACACCAGGTACAGCACGAACACCATGCCCACCACGAGGGAACCGACCCGGGCCCAGTTCAGCGGCGGCCAGGCCCGCCGCCACACCCAGGGCGAGTTGGCGACCGCAAGGAACAGGTAGAAGGCGAGCCCGAGCACGGCGACCGGGATGCCGAACACGTAGGACTGCGGGCTCGTGGTGACCCTTTCGCAGTTGATCGTGCTGGTGGCCGGGCAGGCGAGCGTCACAGACGTATTGAAGTGCGCGATCGTCAGGTAGACGGACGGGCCGAGGCCGCCCAGCGACAGGATCCAGGTGGTCCACTGCAGCCAGGCCGGCGCCCCGGCGGGGGCCACCTCTTCGGCGACGACGGCGGCCCGGGCCGGCGCCGAGGCCCGCCCGTTGCCCGGGCGGCCGTTGCCGGGCCGGGCGCCCTGGCGCTGGCCGGTCGCGGGGACCGCCTCCGGGCGGCCGCCGCGGGTGCCCTTGTCCCGTGACTTGGTGCCGCTGCTGCCCGGCCGGGCGGCCGTGCCGGGCTTGCGCGCGGCCATCACAGCCCGCTCTTCACGGCGGTGACGGCCGCCGTGCCGCAGACGCTGGCCGGCTGGTTGTTCGTCATCTGGCAGATGGCGCCGGTGATGTAGTTCGCCGCGCCGTCCACGCTCTGCGCGATCGGCGACGACGGCTCCTTCAGCGCGGCGGCGACCTGGCTCCAGGTCTTGCCCTGCAGGATCCCGGCGTCGTAGATCGGGCCCTTCAGCACGAGCTTGTTGCCGAAGCTGATGAACGGGTAGCCGCGGGTGTTCGCGTCCGGCTCGTACTTGGCCCAGATCGCGTTCTGCGCGCTGGTCGGGGTCTGCAGCGGGCCCCGGCTGACGTTTTGCACCTCCACCGGCGTGAACGTCAGGTACTTGCTGGTGTAGGTGGTCTTGTAGAACGTCAGCGTGGCGGTGTTCGGGTCGGTGTCCGTGGCCGAGGAGTGGATCCCGTGCAGTGGGCTCAGCGTGCCGAACCGGCTCAGCGCGATCGCCATGGACCAGCGGGTTGCCGCGCAGTAGGGGCAGTACTCGGCGCCGATGTAGAGCATCTCCGGCTTGCTGCCGCTGGTCAGTGTCCCGCCCGAGCCGGCGGTGAACGCCGGCTGGCCCTGGAGGAACGCGGGCACCGCGCCCTTGCCCACCCGGTCCAGCGCGGCGGGCGGCACCTTGGTCACCTGGCTGGAGACGCTGGCCGGGAGCAGGGTGCCGGTGACCGCGGTGTTGCCCCCGCTGGACGGCGAGCCCTGGGTGGCCTTGACGAGGATGAATGCCAGCACGATGACCAGGACGGCGAGCGTGCTGCCACCGGTGATCAGCACCCGGTTGCGCCGCTCTTGCCGGCGTGCCGCCTCACGCTGCGCCGCGATCTTCTCGCGGGCGCTCTGCTGCTTGATCCTGCTCGCCTTACCCATCGCCTGTCCTCACGAAAGGGTCCACAAGAATCCCCCGGCCGCCCTCCATCGTAGGCCGTAAACCGGCCGCTGCCGGCCCGGCCCGGACTGTAGCCGGCGGGGCCGGGGGCCCGGGGACCCGCACCCGATGCGGAACCAGGGCACGGGCCGGCAACGGTATGTCAGCACTTCTTGCGGGGCGCAAGCGGGTATAGCTAATGTCTGATCATGTTGAACACTGGATCAATGGCCCGCAGGCTGCGCGCCTGGCCGCTGGTGGCGTTCGTCACCGCGGGGCTCGTGCTGACCGCTTGCAGCAGTTCTTCGTCGTCGTCCTCGTCCGGCTCGGGGTCCAAGCCGAAGGGCACGGCCAACGTCGCCTACGCGGCCTCGCTGGAGTTCCTCAACGAAAAGGTGTTCGGGCCCGCGTTCCACACCGCCAAGGGCTTCGGCTACTCCGGCCGGGCCGGTGAGTCCGGGGCGCTGGAGGCCGAGATCGCCGCGAAGGCGATCGCGCCGAACGTCTTCCAGGCGGTCGGCGGGGACAACATCACGCCGCTGTTCCCCAAGTTCACCAAGTGGTACGTGCAGTACGCGGGCACGCAGATCGCGGTGGCCTACAACCCAAGCAGCAAGTACGCCCCCCAGTTCCAGGCGATCGCCAGCGGGAAGAAGCCGATCTGCGACCTGTTCCCGATCATGGAGAAGAAGGGTTTCCTGCTCGGCCGGACCGACCCCAACACCGACCCGCAGGGCCGGTCGTTCATCTACATGATCGAGCTGGCGCAGACCTACTGCCACCTGCCGTCCAGCACGGTCACCAAGATCCTCGGCTCCCCGCTGAACTCGTCGTCCTCCACCCAGGTCTTCGCCGAGACCTCGCTGCTGGCGCACCTGCAGGCGGGCCAGCTCGACGCGTCCAGCACCTATTTGTCCGAGGCGCGGCAGATGCACCTGCGCTACATCCTGCTGCCGCCCGCGATCAACCTCGGGGATCCGTCGATGGCCACGCAGTACCACAACGCGTCCATCACGATCACGGGCAACGTGACCAAGCACGGCTCGCCGCTGGCCTACGTCATGACGATCATCGGCGCGCCGACCAGCGCGGGCACCGCGTTTATCGCCTACGTGCTGTCGCCGGCCGGCCGGGCGCTGTACCAGAGGGAGGGGTACAACCTGCTCACCCCGACGGTCACCGGCGCCTCCAGCGCGGTCCCCGCGGCGGTGAAGGCCGAGATGGGCGGGTAGCGGGGGTGAGCTGGGCGGTCAGGCCAGCCCCGGGGCCAGGCCGGGCCCCCGGGGCGGCCCTGGCCCCGGCTCCGGTGCTCCGCTCGGCGTCGGCGGCGGCGTCCCTGGCCGGGGCAGCGGTGGTCTGGATCGCCCTCCTCGGCCCGGTCATCACCCTGTTCTTCCACGTCACGCCCGGCACGGTGAGCAGCGCGCTGCGGGCACCCGGGGCGCTCACCCCGCTGGTGGTGTCGCTGGAAGCCGGCCTGATCACCCTGGCCGTCCTGGTCTGCCTGGGCACCCCGCTGGCGTGGCTGATGGCGCGCGGCCGGCTTCCGGCGCTCCGGCTCTGGGAGGCCGGGGTGCTCGCCTCGCTGCTGCTGCCGCCGCTGGTGGTCGGCCTGCTGCTGATCTTCATGGTGGGGCCGCTCACCCCGATCGGCGAGGCGCTCGGGCACCTGCACCTGACGGCCACCAACACGCTCTTCGCCCTGATCGTCGCCGAGGTGTACGAGTCCGCGCCGTACTACGTGCTCGGCGCGCAGGCGGCGTTCGCGGCCGTGGACCCGCGGATGGAGCAGCAGGCGGCGCTACTCGGCGACCGGCCGTCCCGTGCGGCGCGCCGGGTCACCCTGCCGCTGGCCGCGCCGGGGCTGGCGATGGCCCTGGCCGTGGCCTGGGCGCGGGCGATGGGGGCGTTCGGCGCGGTGATCATCATCGCCTACCACCCCTACGGGCTACCGTTGCAGATCTGGACGACGCTGCAGGAGACGGGGCTGGCCTCGGCGCTGCCTTTCGCCCTGGTCCTGCTGGTCGTCGCCCTGCCGCTGCCGGTTGCCGCCTACCTGTGGAGCGCTCGTGCTCGAGGCCGACGTCGAGGTTGACCGCCGCGAGTTCACCCTGGCGGTGACCCTGCGGGTGGCCCCGGGCGAGCGGCTGGCGCTGTTCGGCCCGTCGGGCGCGGGCAAGACCACCGTGCTGGAGACGATCGCCGGGCTGGTGCCGCCCCGCCGGGGGCAGGTGGTGCTCGGCGGGCGGGTGCTCACCCAGACCTCGGCGCCGCGCCGCGCGGTCCCGCCGTGGCAGCGCCGGGTCGGCCTGCTCCGCCAGGACCCGGCGCTGTTCCCGCACCTCACCGTGCGGCAGAACCTGGAATACGGGGCGGGCCCGCACCCGGACCGGGCCGCCACCGAGCGGCTGGCCGGCGGCCTCGGCATCGGGGGCCTGCTGGCCGCCCGGCCCGCGCGGCTGTCCGGCGGGCAGGCCCACCGCGTCGCGCTGGGCCGGCTGCTGCTTGCCCGCTGCGAGGCGCTGCTGCTCGATGAGCCCTACACCGGGATGGACTCGGGGCTGCGCCGCGCGCTGACGGCGCTGGTGCGCTCGCTCGCCGCCGACCGGGACATACCCGTCGTGCTCGTCGCGCACGAACTGGCCGAGGCGCAGGCGTTCGCCGACCGGCTGGCCGTGCTGGACGCCGGCCGGCTGCTGCAGGACGGCACGGCCGACGCGGTGGTCCGCCGGCCGGCCAGCCGCCGGGTCGCCGAACTGGTCGGCTACCTGGGGTTCGTGCCGTACCCGGCGGGCGGCGAGGGCGCCGTGGCCGGGGTGCACCCGGAGCGGGTCGTGCCCGGCGACCACGCCGGGCGCGGGCTGGTGCTGTCCGGGCAGGTCCGCGCCAGGCACCCGGCCGGTGCGGGCTGGGAGGCCGGCCTGGCGGTCGGCCCGGACGTCATCTGGTGCCGGCTGCCCGAGGCGCCGGGCGCGCAGGCCACGGTCACCGTGCTGGACCCGCCCTGCTTCGGCGCCGACGGCAGGCTGCTGCCGCGGGCTACCGGGGTGTCGGCATGACCGGGGACGCGCCCGCCGGCTCGGGTGCCCGGCTGCGCCTGGCCCGCCAGGCCCGGGGGTTCTCCCAGCAGCAGCTTGCCCGCACGGCGGGGGTGTCGCGGCAGGCGGTGTCGGCGGTGGAGGCCGGCCATTCCGACCCGTCGCTGCGGGTCGCGCTCACACTCGCGCGGGCCCTCGGGGTGACCGCCGAGTACCGGACGCCAAACCGGCCGTCTCCGATGATAAGGCGGGAGGCGGAGCCAGGGTTGGACCGGTACCAGTCAGTGGCCGTACACGGGAATCATCAGCGCGCGGGCGATGGTGTGGAAGCGGAGGTTGAAACCGGCGACGGCGGGCGTGACGCTGGCGTCCAGGCCCTGGCTGGCCAGGCTGTCCACGTCCAGGGCGTGCACCGCGAACACGTACCGGTGCGGCGGGTCGCCCGCGGGCGGGGCGGCGCCGCCGAACGCCTTGACGTTGTAGTCGTTGCGCACGCAGAACGCCCCGGCGGGCAGCCCGGACAGGTCGCCGCTGGCCGCGCCCGTGGCCAGTTCGGTCACCGAGGCGGGCACATCCAGCAGCGAAAGGTGCCAGAACCCGGAGCCGGTGGGGGCGTCGGGGTCGAAGCAGGTCACCGCGAAGCACCCGGTCTCCGCGGGGAAGCCCTGCCAGCTCAGCTGCGGGGAAATGTTCTGCCCGGTCATGCCGAAGCCGTCGAAGACCTGGGCGTCGGACATCATCTGGCCGTCGGCCACGTCGGTGCTCCGCAGCGTGAACGAGGGTACGGGCGGCATGAAGTCGTAGGGCAAGGGCGCGCGCGCGGTCATGGGTCATCTCCGCATCAGTCGGGACCGTCGGCCGGGCAGGTGATCGTCACTCGTGCCCCCTATGGTCACGCCTACGCTATCCACACACGCGCCCGCGACGGGCGGCAAATCCGCCTCCCGCCCGCGAAGCTCCAGCCAGCCCCGGGCGCCGGCGTTAGCGTGGGACCCCAGATGCGGATCTTGGCCCCGAAGGCGCGGAGCGAGGCGTGAGGGTGAGTCAGGGCCGGCCGACGTGGGTGCGCTCGGCAAAGCCTGGGCGTATGACATCGCGGCGCAGCGGGTGCTCTGGGCCAGCCGGCCGCTGCCCTGGCCGCACTTTTTCGTGGACCTGTCCGGGATCGGCGGCAGCGCCCCGCCCGGCCAGGACGCGGTGCTGCTGGCGATCTGCGGCCAGGTGGGCACCCAGCCGCCCGGCACCGGGGCGCCGCGGTGCGCCCGCCCCGAACTGGCCGTGCTCAACCGCTGACCACCGGGCCCGGCGCGCGGCGGGCTCAGGCCGGCCGCGGGCGGGCGTAAGGCATGCCAATGTGCTGACCGGAGCGGGCGCGAGCGCGCCGCAACGAGTGCAAGGTGCGGAGGCGCGCGGCGGGGCATGTTTGCGCGGCCGGCCGGGTTGGCCGGGTGGGGGCGGGTAGATACCGACCGGCACCAGAAAGGGAGGCTCGCGATGAGAGCGTGGCGCCGCCGCCGGCCGCCGCAAGATGCGCCCCGCGTGATCGTGGTCGGGGCCGGATTCGCCGGGCTGGCGGCCATGAAGGAACTGCACAGCAGCACGCGGCTGCTGCTGATCGACCGGAACATCTACAGCACCTTCCAGCCGCTGCTTTACCAGGTGGCGACCGCCGGGCTGAACCCGGGTGACGTGGCCTACCCGCTGCGGCCGCTCACCCGCAAGAAGACCGCCGGGTTCCGGCCCGGGGAGCTGGCGGGCATCGACCCGGCCGGCCGCCGGGTCACCCTCACCGACGGCACCGTGCTCGACTACGACTACCTGGTGCTGGGCACCGGGGTGTCGGCCGCCTACTACGGCGTGACCGGGGCCGCCGAGCACACCTTCGCGCTGTACACCCGGCGCGACGCGGTCATACTGCGGGACCACATCATGGCCCGGCTGGAGCGGCTCGACATCGAGGGCCCGGGCAAGAGCGTCAACTTCACCGTGGTCGGCGGCGGGGCGACCGGCGTCGAGCTGGCCGGGGCGCTGGCCGAGCTGCGCGCGCTCGACGACGCCTTCCCCGAGGTGGACCGGGCGGACGTGCGCATCACGGTGGTCGAGATGGCCCCGGCGCTGCTCGCCCCGTTCCACCCCAAGCTGCAGGCCTACGCGCTCGCCGAGTTGCGCCGCCGCGGCGTCGACGTTCTCCTGGGCACCAGGATCGCCGAGATCACCGAGGACGAGGTGATCCTGGCGAACGGGGACCGGATGCCCAGCGACGTCACCGTGTGGGCGGCCGGGGTGTCCGGGCCCGCCGGGGTGAACCGCTGGGGCCTGCCGCAGGGGCACGGCGGACGCATCGAGGTCCAGCCCGACCTGCGCGTCACCGGCCAGGACCGGATCTTCGCCACCGGGGACATCGCGCTGACCGGGGGCCAGCCGCTGCCCCAACTCGCCCAGCCGGCCATCCAGACCGGGCGGCACGCCGGGAAGCAGATCAAGCTGCTGATGGCGGGGCGTGCGACGCGGCCGTTCCGCTACCACGACAAGGGCATCATGGCGACGATCGGCCGGCGCAGCGCGGTGGTGCAGCTCGCGCACGGGACCCGGATCCGCGGCACCCTGGCCTGGCTGGCGTGGCTGGCGCTGCACCTGTTCTACCTGCTCGGTGGCCGCAACCGGCTGTCCGCCCTGATCAACCTGTCGTACCGGTACCTGGCCTGGGGCCATGGCGGCGGGGTTATCGTCGGCGACGACCCACCCGCGACGATGCCCGGCGGGCCACCGCAGGCGGTCCCGGGCGCGGTCGCGCCGCCGCGGGCGGTGCCCGGCACCACGGCAGGTTCGACGCAACCCTCCCGGTGAGGGCTGCTTAACTAGGGGTCATGCCCGCAGCCGCCCAGAGGCCGTTCCCGCCCGCGCCCCCGCCGCACCAGCCGGCCAGCCCGCCCGAGCGGGTCGCCGCGGGGCCATTGGTGCTGCGGCGGGTGCAGGCCGACGACGCGGGCGCGATCGCGGTCGCCGTCGGCGCGAGCCTGGAGCACCTGCGCCCGTGGATGCCGTGGGCGACCCCGGAGGCCGCCGACCTGCGCAGCCAGCTGGTGCGGGTGGCCGAGGCCGATGAGCTGTGGGAGTCCGGCACCGGGTTCATCTACGTGATGATCGCCGCCGGCGGCGCGGCCGGCCCGGCGGGCCCCGGCGCGGTGAAGGACCCGGACGGCGAGTTCGTCGGGACCATCGGGCTGCACCGCAGGCTCGCCGACGCCGCCGTGGAGATCGGCTACTGGATCGTGGCGGCCAAGACACGGCGCGGCTACGCGACCGCGGCGGCGCGGGCCGCCACGGGTGTAGCGATGGCGCTGCCCGGCACGCGGCGGGCGGAGATCCACTGCGACGAGGCCAATACCGCGAGCGCCGGCGTCCCGCGCAAGCTGGGCTACCGCCTCGACCGGGTCGAGGCGCACGAACGGGAGGCACCGGGGGAGGTGGGCCGCCGGATGATCTGGGTCTGGGACCCGGCGGAGGGGCCGCGGGCCGCCGGAACCCCCGGCGGGCGCGCGGCCGGGGCCCACGGTGGGGGAGCGGCGCGGGGAGGTCATAGGTGACCGCGCGGCGCGCGATCGCGCCGCGCGTGCTGGCCATGGCGCCGCGCGTGCTGGCCATGGCGCCGCGCGCCGTCGTCCTGGCGGCGTGCGGGCTGGCCCTGGCGGCCTGCGCCACCGGCGCGGCGGGTTCCCCGGCGCCGGGCGGCGGGATGGCGCGGCCGGGGATGGCGCAACCGGGAATGGTGCAGCCCGGCGGGAGCCGGGCGGCGGCGGCCAACCCGGCGCTGGACGCCGGCTCCTCGCTGGGCGGCCAGCCAGCCCCGGACATCCGGCTGGAGAACCAGTTCGGCCAGCGGATGGCGCTGAGCCAGTTCCGCGGCAAGGCGGTCATCCTGGCGTTCGTCGACTCCGAGTGCACCACCGTGTGCCCGCTGACCACGGTGAGCATGGTGGAGGCCAAGCAGTTGCTCGGCGCGGCGGGAAGCCACGTACAGCTGCTCGGCGTGGACGCCAACCCCCAGGCCACCAGCGTGCCCGACGTGCTGGCCTACTCCCGGGCGCACGCCATGGTGAACCAGTGGGACTTCCTGACCGGCACCCTGCCCCAGCTCCAGGCCACCTGGCGGGCCTACCACATCGCGGTGCAGATCCAGCAGGGGATGATCGACCACACCCCCGCCCTGTTCGTCATCGACCCGCAGGGCCGCGAGCGCACCGTGTACCTCACCCAGATGAACTACGCGAGCATCACCCAGGCCGCGCAGGTCCTCGCCGCGCGAGTGTCCAGCCTGCTGCCCGGCCACCCGCCCCTCGCCAGCAGCCGGTCGCTGGCCTACATCTCCGGGCTCACCCCGGCGGCGCGGGTCACCCTGCCCGGCGTGCCGTCCGGCTCGGTGGCCCTCGGACCGGGGCAACCCAGGCTGGTGATGTTCTTCGCGACCTGGGTGGCGGAGACCTCGGACCTGCGGGCTCACCTGCTCGCGCTCAATGGTTATGCCCGCGCGGCGCATGAAGGGGGAAGGGGAGGCGGGCGGGGGCTCCCGGGCTTGGTCGCGGTGGACGAGCAGACGACCGAGCCGTCCCCTGGCGCTGCTGCGGCCTACCTCCACGGGCTCGGCTCACCGCTGCGCTACCCGGTGGCGGCCGACACCACCGGCCGGCTCGCCGACGGGTACGGGGTGGCCGACCAGCCGTGGTTCGTGCTGGTCTCGGCGACCGGGAAGATCCTCTGGAGGCACGACGGCTGGCTGGGCGTTCGGGCGCTGGAAGCCGCGGCACGCGGGGCATGAACCGCCGCGGCCGGCCGGGCCTGAGCCGCCGCGGGCCGGGCAGCTCGGGCTGCCGCGGGCCGGGCAGCTCGGGCTGCCGCGGGCCGGCAGCGGGCCGGCAGCGGGCCGGCAGCGGGCCGGCAGCGGGCCGGCAGCCCGCGCGCTAGCAGCCCGCGAGGGCGGGCATCCGTATCATCGCCCTGCACAGGCGCGCCCTGGACACCAGGTCACGCGACTTGACGATCAGCTCACGGGCGGCGGGAGCCTTGGCGCCGGGCACGTGCCGCTGGCCGACGGGGAAACCGAACGCGAGGGTCACGGCGCAGGCGATGGCCGTCAGGGCGGCAGGCAGCAGCACCATCGTGCGGGCCCGGGCGGCCGGGCGGCGGGCCATCCAGCGGAACCAGTACACGATGGCGGCCAGCCGGTCGGCGATCGGCCGCACCGCGACCTGCTCGATCCAGGGCATCTTCTCCGCCAGGGTGAGCCTGGTGAAGATCGAGAATAGCGACACGAGACGGGGATCGGATTCGGCAAGCCTGCCCTCGATCGACTCCAAAACACGCTGTTGACCGGTGGGTAGGCCCATTTCGAACATCTCCGCTCTGCTGTTTATCGCCTGCGTTGCCGCTGCCGTAGGGCTTCTACGTTACCGGCCGGGAAAAGGCCGTGACCGGCGGGTTCAACTACTTGCGCCCTCTGCGGAGCCCCGCCGCCCTGATTACCCAGGGAAACGGGGTTCATCCACGCTGCTACCTGCCGCGACCGTACCGCCTCGCCGCGGCTCCCGGGCCGTGACCACCCCTCCCAGCGGCGGCGCCCGGGGTAGTTTTCCTGTTCTTTGTGCGATACGCCTACACCGGGACCGCCGCGCCGGACACCAGATGTGCCTGCGGGGCGGCCAGGAACAGGTAGGCCCGGGCGATGTCTTCGACCTTGGGCCAGGCGGCGTAGTCGGCGCCCGGCATGGCGGCCCGGTTGGCCGGGGTGTCGATGAAGCTCGGCACCACGCAGTTGACCGTGATCCCGGTGCCCCGCGCCTCGTCCGCGGCCATCGCCACCAGGTGGAGCACGCCCAGCTTGCTCACCGAGTAGGCGAACCCCTGGCCCTTGGTCACCTGGGCGGCCCGGCTTGCCGTGTGCACGATCCGGCCCTCGCCGGCCCGCCGCAGCGCCGCGAGCGCGTGCTTGGTCACCAGGGCGGCGCTGACCAGGTTGAGGGTGAGCTGGGCGGTCAGTTCGCCGGGGTCGAGGGCGTCCAGCGGGGTGTGCGGCGCGTAACCACCCACGGTGTTGATCACCGCCCAGGGCGGCGGTTCCCCGCGGAACAGGGCGGCGAGCGCGGCGTCGTCCAGCACGTTCACCTCGTGATAGCGGACCCCCTCGAGGCGGTGCCGGGCCGAGGGCAGGTGCTTGTCGGCGCCGGCCACCGTCGCGCCGGCCGCGGCGAACGCCGCCACCAGGCCGCCGCCCAGCGCTCCCGCCGCGCCGAACACCAGCACCGTCCGGCCCGCGTACCCGATCTCCGCCATGGTCATCCCTTCTTCGCCCCTCCGGGGCCGTTGGTTCTGCGGCCGGTGGCCTTCCCGGCCCCGTCGGTGTCCCGCACGTCCGGCGCCGGGCCCGGCGCCGCCCGGGCGCGCCGCCGCCGCAGCACGGTGCGCGCGATCCAGGCCGCGACCAGCACCGCCAGCGCGATCAGCAGGTACAGCGAGTACCGGACCCCGTCCGAGTAGATCGTGCCGATGTGGTTGCCCGCCAGGTACCCGATCGTGGACCAGAGCGCGACCCACGCCGTCGCGCCGACCGCGTTGAAGATCAGGAATCGCCGCCACGGCATCTCGGCGATGCCAGCGATGATGCCGGCCGCCTGGCGCAGCCCCTCAGGGAACCGCGCGATGACGAGCACCAGGCCGCCGTGCCGCCGGAAGAACCGTTCCGCCTTGTCCAGCCGCTCCGTGGTGAGGAACACGTACCTGCCGAACCGCAGCGCGAGCGCGTGCCCGCCGAAGTACCCGATCGCGTACCCGATGCAGTTTCCGGCGAACGCGGCGAGCACCGCGATCAGGCCCACGGCGACGATGCTGAGCCTGCCGGTGCCGGCGTAGACCGAGGCGGCGACCAGGATCGTCTCCCCGGGCGCGGGCACGCCGAAGTTCTCCACCAGGATGAGCCCGGCGACCGCGAGGTACCCGTAGTGGTCGAGTACCGGCGCCACGGCCCCAAGGAGCCCCGGCAGGGGTGTCGCGGACATCGGCGCGCCTTTCGCTGTCGGCGGCCCGGGCTGCGCCGCCCGGGCACGGTGCCTGGATGCCGAAGTTACCGGATTCCTCTCTACCAGCCAGCAGGGACCACAGGGTGTAATGGCCCGACGAGGTTCGTGACGTGCGGGAAAGGACGGCACCCATGCAAGCTCCCGGGGCGTTCGCCGACATGACAGCGCTGCGCGAATGCTGGCATCCGGTGATGTTCGCCGGCGAACTCGCCGACCGGCCGGCGCACGCCGACCTGCTCGGCCAGCCGCTGGTGCTGTGGCGCGGCCCGGACGGCCGGCCACGGGCCAACTCCGACCTGTGCGTGCACCGGGGCACCGCGCTGTCCCTCGGCTGGGTCAACGGCGACGAGCTGGTCTGCCCCTACCACGGCTGGCGGTACCGCGCCGACGGGAGCTGCGCCGCGATACCGCAACTGGAGGACCCCGCGCGGGTGCCGCGCAAGGCGCGCATCGGCGCGTTCGCCTGCCAGGAGCGGTACGGGCTGATCTGGGTGGCGCTCGCGGAGCCGCGCTGGCCGCTGCCCGAGGTGCCGGAACTGGAGGACGGGGCCTGGGCGCTGGTGACGGCGGGACCGTACCGGTGGCGCTGCGACGCCGCCCGCCAGGTGGAGAACTTCACCGACTTCGGGCACTTCCCGTGGGTGCACCCGGGGCTGCTGGGAGACCCGGACCGGCCGGTTGTGCCGCGGCACGAGGTGACCACCGTGGGCAACGTGCTGCACTACTCGATCGTCCGTCCCGAGGCGCCCAACACCGACGACTTCCCGGTGTTCGGCAACGAGCAGGCCGGGCCGCCCGAGCGGCGCAGCCGATACGAACTGCACCTGCCGTACACGATCGTGCTGCGCCTGGGCTGGGGCGGTGAGCGCGGCATGGTGTACTTCTTCGCCTCCCAGCCGCTCGCCGCCGACCGCTGCGCCGGGTACGTGCTGATCGGCCGGAACTACAACCTCGGCCAGCCGGACGGGGTGATCAGTGAGTTCGAGGACACCATCTTCGGCCAGGACCAGGTGGTGGTGGAGTCCCAGCGCCCCGAGCAGGTGCCCTTCGACCTGGCCGCCGAGCTGCACCTGAAGTTCGACGCGGTGGCGGTCGCCTACCGCAAGGCGATGCGCGCGCTGGGCCTGGCCGCCAGCGAGCCGCTGGGCCGGGCCGGCGCGGGACGCTAGGAGCGGGCCCGGGCCTCCTCGACCGTGAGTTCGGCCGCGGGGTCGGCGTCCAGCCGTTCCGCCGGGATGGGCACGCCGCTGCGGACCGAGCGGCCGTAGCTGCCGTCGTCCAGCCGCCGCAGCGCCCGGTCGATGGCGGCGAGGCGGTCCCGCAGGCCGTCCGCGATCGAGTCGTCCACGCCCTCGGCGGCCAGCGGCTGCGCGGCGTCGGCGGCGTCGCCCGTCTCGGCCTCCTCGTCCTCGGTCTCCCGGTCCTGCTGGCCCGCCTGCTCGGCCCCCCGGAGCAGGCCCGCCACCTCGTCGCGCTCGGCCAGCAGCCGCGCCCGCGCTTCCTCGTTGTCCATGACCCGCAAGACTAACCCGGATACCGCTGCCGGGGGCCGGCGGCACGGGTGGACGCCAAGGTTTCGCCAACGTTGTGACAACGATCCCACGGTAGAACTGTCGCCGAAGGCACCCAGAATGCGGGAGGGATATTGGCGCCGCCGGGCTGGGCCTCGGTGGCACCGGGCTGGACGGGGCGGTCCGGGCCGGCCGGCAACTCATCCGCCTGGCTCCGTTGCGGGAAAGCGGCTACCGCTACCTCATGCAAGCCCTCACGGCCCAGGACAACCTGGCCGAAGCCCTCAACATGTACGGCTTGCTCAGCCGCTGCCTGCGCGACCAGCTCGGTGCCTCACCCAGCCCGGCCACCCGCGCACTCTACGAGCAACTCCTCGCCGCAAGCTGAACCAAGGCGGGCACCACGCAGGACTGCTGGGCCAGCCCCGGGCGCCGTGACCAGGGCCACACCGGCGGCCGCGCGCCGGCGTGGCAGGCTGGGAGGCATGGGCCTCAGTTCCGCGGATCTCGGCTGGGCAGCCGGCATCGTCGGGCGGTGGGTGCCGCCCACGCCTCAGTACGTGTGGCCCCTGCTGGCCGAGTACGTGGGCGCGGAGGTCTGGGTCAAGCACGAGAACCACACCCCGACCGGGGCCTTCAAGGTGCGCGGCGGGCTGGTCTACGCCGAGCGGCTGCGGACCGGGCGGCCCGGGGTCAAGGGCATCGTGTCCGCGACCCGCGGCAACCACGGCCAGAGCCTGGCCTTCGCCGGCCGGGCGGTGGGGATCGGCGTCACGATCGTGGTGCCCGAGGGCAACAGCCCGGACAAGAACGCGGCCATGCGCGGCTTCGGCGCGGAACTGATCGTGCACGGCCGCGACTACCAGTCCTCCCGGGAGCACGCCAGCGAACTGGGCGCCGAGCGCGGGCTGGAGACCGTCCCGCCGTTCCACCCCGACCTGGTCCTCGGCGTGGCGACCTACGCGCGGGAACTGTTCGCCGCCGCCGGCGAGCTTGACACCGTCTACGTGCCCGTGGGCATGGGCTCGGGCATCTGCGGCATCATCGGGGTGCGCGACGTGCTCGGCCTGCGCACCGAGGTGGTCGGCGTGGTCGCTGCGGAGGCCCCGGCCACGGCGCTGTCGTTCGAGGCCGGGCGGGCGGTCAGCACGGAAACCTCGCACACGTTCGTGGACGGCGTCGCGACCCGCGTCCCGGACCCCGACGCTGTCGCGGCCATCGTGGCGGGCGCCGCGCGGATCCTGACCGTCAGCGAGGACGACGCGGCGCAGGCGATGCGGGTGCTGTTCACCACCACGCACAACACCCCCGAGCCCGCGGGCGCGCTGGCCCTGGCGGGCCTGCTCGCCGAGCGCTCACGGGCGGCGGGCAAGCGCGTGGCCGTGATCCAGACCGGCGGGAACGCGGACACCGGCCTGCTGCTCCAGGTCCTCGCGGGGCAGACGCCGACGGTCTGAGCGCACCGTCCGGCGCGGCGGACGGTTCCCCGGAACCCGGTTACCCGGTCGCGCGGTGCGTGGGGGTGGTCCCGTTCGGCAAGAGCAGGTCGAACCCGTCCGGGATCCGCAGCTTGCCCGGCCCGGTGCCGGGCCTGCCGGTGATGCCGTACTGCCAGACCAGCGCCTTGGTCGCCGGGTCGATCGCCACCATGCGGTTGTTGTAGTCGTCGTTGGCCATGAACACGCCGCTGGGCAGCAGTTCGGCCAGGGAGGGATGGTTGAGCATGCCGGGCCCGCGCGTCGCACGGTACCGGTAGAGGATGCGCCCGGCGCGGTTGAATTCGAGGATCTGCCCGGGCGCGGCGTAGTCCGCGACGAGGTACCGGTTGGGCCCGAGTTGCTGCGGGTCCGAGGGGTAGCTGATGGGCAGTTGCACCGTCCAGGCCAGCTTTCCGGTCGGGGTGTACTCGGTGACCCACGACCCGGTGATCTCCGAGATCAGCAGGTTGCCGTTCGCCAGCGGCGTGTCGCCGTTCGGCGTGCCCATCGAGATCGGCGGGTTGTGCCGGCAGACGCCGTTCGTGCCGATCTGGTGCGCGACGGTGCCGTTGTGGTTGATCACCAGCACCCGGCAGTTGTAGGCGTCGGCGACCGTGATCTGGCCGCTCCTGAGCAGGTAGGCGTCGTCGGGCTCGTACAGGTACCCAGGTGCGGAGCCCGGTTGCCGGGGATGGCCGTACGACCAGATGATCTTCCCGGAGGGGTAGCCGATCTCCACGATCGTGTCGTTCTGCTCCTGGTTGGAGATGATGGCCGTGCCATGGTCGATGAAGAAAGCGTCGTCGGGAAAGTAGAACCGCTGCCGGTTCCGCGGCGCCTTCGCCGAGGGGTATTTCCACGCCACGTGCATGGTGTCGTCCAGCAGCAGGAGCCGGTTGTTGCCGCGGTCGGCGATGAGCAGGTGCCCGCCGAAATACGGTGAGCCCGCGCCCGGCGCGCCTGCGGTGCCGAACGCCATGTTCGGGCGCAGCATCTGCACCGCCGCAACCGGGCCCCCGTGGGACTCACCGCCGACGATCCAGGCCACCGAGCCGCTGACGGTGACGGCGGCGTGGGACACCGGGACCTGAAGCCGCCCGGCCGGCAGCAACCGCCCGGTCGTGGGCTGGAAGGCCCAGATGGTGGAGACCGTGGCGGTAGCCAGGCCGCCGGTTTCGCCGCCCGCCCTGGGCCCGTGGGCGCGGAACTGAGTGGTGCCTATGCCCGGGGCGCGTGGCTGGACCGCGGTGCTCTCCCCGCCGGCCACGAACACCTCACCGCCCAGGGTCACCGCGGCCGCCCCGGCCAGTGGTTCGGGCAGGCGGCCGGCCACCGTGCAGGCGTGCCGCGCCGGGTCCACCACCTGGATCGTGCTCACCGGCGCTCCCGCGCGGGGACCGGTGACCGCCAGGCCGCCGAACACGTAGATCTTCCCGCCGAGCGCGGCCACCGCTGGGTAGCGCACCGGCACCCGCAGCGCGGCTACGGTCTGGAACGCCCGGCCGCCGGTGGTGGCCAGCACGGCGGCGTCCGGGCGCGCCCCGTCGTAACCGCCCACCAGGTAGGTCGTGGCGCCGATGGTGACGGCCGCGAGGTCGGAGCGCGCCTGCGGCAGCGGGGCCGGCCCCGCCGCGCCATGGCCGTCCGCCCCGGGCAGGGCGAACCCCTGCACCGTGGCGATGCTCGCCGCCGACCCGCCCCCGAACACCAGGGCCCGGCCGCCGGACACCGCGCCGGCGGCGTCGTGTACGGCCACACCGAGCGCGCCGATGCGCCGTGCCGCCCCGGTGCCGGTGCGGACCGTGTAGACCGCGGTGGCCGACGCGCCGCCCGGGGTCAGCCCGCCCAGCACGATCAGCCTGCCGTGCTGGCCGGGGAGCACCACCTCGCGGCTGACCGGCGCGGGCAGGCGCCAGGGGAGCAGACCGGACTCGGCCGCGGCCAGGCGCTGCGGCGCGGGGGGCGCGGCGTCCCGCGGTGCGTCCGGCGGATTGGCCACCGGAGCGCCACCGTGGCCCGGCGGGGCCACCGCCCAGACGCCGGCGATCACGGCGCCGACGGCGAGCACGCCGGCCACCACGAGCACGCCGCTGCCGCGCGGGCCACGCGCCGGCCGGTGCTGCCCGCCGGGCCGGGCCGGCTCGCGCCGCCCGCGCCCGCGCCGCCGCGGCTCACGCCAGCTGGGCTCCTGCCGTTCGGGCCCTCGCCATTCGCGCTCGCGCCAGCCGGGCTCGCGCCGGTCGGGCTCACGCCGGCCGGGCTCGCGCCGCTGCGGCTCGCGCCGGCTGGCGTCCCGGCCGGACCAGTCGGTCATCCGCTAATCATGCCGGGCACGCGATCGCCGGGGGGCGATACAAGAAGCCTGCTTTGCCCGCAGATGGAACAGGCCTCCCCGGGCTGTGGTGCTGCCATGGTGGCCGCCTGGCGGAATGGCCGAGGGGACCGCCCGGCGGCGGTCCCCTCGGTGGGCGCCGGCGTTGTCAGCGGCGCCCGGATACGCTCAGCTCGCTGGGTCACAGGTGCTTTCCACGGCGGTCACGCGCGTCCCGCTTTTGCTCCCGCATCGCTTCCGCGAAAGCGGTCTCGGCGGTGACGACGGCAAGCACGGGCTCGACGGGTTCCTGAGGAAGAAGACCGTCTACCTCAACTACGCCAAGGCCGCACGCGATGCGGCAGGCAGGCAACGCTGAACCTAGGAGGTGGGCCGTGAGTGAGCGCGGCGTCAAAGTCATCGAAGGCGGCGGCCAGGGCCTGTTCCTCAGGCAGTCCTCCGGGCTCGTCCGCGAAATACCCATCATCGGTGCGCTCTTCTTCAACGTGGCCGCCTTCATGGGGCCGTACGTGCCCGGCGGCCTCAACTACGGGCTGGCCGGGGAGCCGAACCCGACCTTCCTTGGCCTGACGGCCTACGCCTGGTCGGCGATCCCGTCGGTCTCGCGTCCGTGACCATGGTCATCATCACCAGCGGGCTGGTCACCGTCATGCCCCGCACCGGCGGCGGGTACGTCTTCACCTCGCGCATCACCCACCCGCTGCTCGGCTGGGCTGAATCGTGGGGCGTGATCATGGCGTCACTCGCCCTCATCGGTTTCGTGGCGGTGCTGCTGGTTTCACAGATCCGGGCGGTCGGCAACGTGCTCGCCGCGGCGTTCCCCTCCACCTCCGCCTTCCATGGGGCCTCGACCTGGCTCACCTCCCCGGCCGCAGGCTTCGTCACCGGCCTGATCGCGCTGGCGCTGGCCGGGGGCATTGCGGTGCTGCGCCCCCGCGCGTTCTTCCGGGTGCTCTCCTGGACCGCCGGGATCGCACTGGCCGCGACGCTGCTGATGGTCATCGTGGTGCCCATCACCGTCGACCCCGGCACGCTGGCGGCGAGGCTGCCCCGTTTCGCCGGTGGCGCAACCGTGCACTCGATCATTCGTCGAGGAAGCTCCCAAGCCGGTGAAGTGGAGACTACGCGCCCGCGTGGGCGACCGGGTGACCTGGTACAAAGAACCGGAAGAGGTCGGCCACACCGCGCTGTGACAAGCCGCCGTGGTTGCCATGCGCAAGCGGGCCCGTCCGCGTCGCTCGCCGTCGCAGCCGCCAGCAACAGCCCGCGCCGGCCGGTCTGGTGGAGTTGGCGCGGGATGTCGCCTGGTTTCAGCCATAAGATCGCACCCGCGGCAAGACGCTGGCTCGCCGGGAAGCTGGTGCGCTGCGCGGGATGGAAGCCGCTCATGATGGGCACCAGGGCAGTGTGGCTGCCTGGGCTGGGCCGCCGGCGCGGGCCAGGCCAACTGGCCGTGCGAGCCCTAAGTGCGGCCGGTAGCCCTGCTGTGAGTTGGCCGCGCCGGGAGTGGGTTTCTGAGTTGCCCGGGCGGGACCGCTGTGGTACCGGGTGAGTCACGCCGGGTTGTGGGCGAAACTAAGGGTCTTCTGCGCGGCTTTCTCAACGGCAATCACGAAGCACACGCGGTCGGGCCCCCGGCCGGGAAATGGCGCGTTCGTGTACTTGAACGAGATGGGATCCATGTACCGGCAGTCTTGGTCTTGGCGTATCTGCACTACTTGTCCCTGGATCGCGGCCATCCGGTAGGGGTTGGCCACATCGGTGACCGACAAGGCCACGCGCGGATCGCGGCGCATGTCCTTGGCCTTCCAGATCGCGTCGGAGGTGCACACCAGGATGTGGTCGCCCTCCAGCCCGACCCACACTACCCAATTACGCGGTGAGCCGTCGGCGCGGAGCGTCGCCAGGTGCGCGTAGTTGGGGGCGTCGAGAAGCTCCCGGACATCACCGGGAATGGGAATCGCCATTTCTGTCAGCTCCTTAAGGAATCTTTATTGGCGAGATGGGGACGGCGGGATGGTGTCCCGTGCCGGCATGGCGATCGTCCTCCCCGCACTGCAGGTATACCGGGTCGTCGTTGGCGAAGGCCCAACAAGATCACGCCGAGGTGGCCGGCCAGGGCGCCGGGCAGGCGGAGCGTGAGGCCGCCGGGAAGGACGACGGTCAGCGCGGGGAACGGGTCCGCCAGGGCGCAGGGGCGTTTGGCCGGTCATGTACCGTTAGCGGCTGCGAGGTCCGCGGTCTTACCAAGGCCAGCGCGATGGCGTCCACCGTTGCCTGCCTGGACGGCGCGCGCGCCTACCACACCCGCACCGTGCACCGTTGCGGCATAAGACCGAGCCGTCCCCGCCGGCACTGACAAGGGGCGAGCAGCAGCGCGGTCCCGAGCGGGTGATCATACGGTCCACAAGGCTCTTATCCTCCCTGCCGGGCTCGATGCTGAATCAGCGGAGTGGTTCCGGTCGCTGGCCAGGGCCGGCCGGCTCCGGCGTGGTCTGCAACGCGCCGATCGTGGCCACCGGCAACGGCCCATTCGACGTGGTGCGCCACACCAACACCCCGCCCCAACTCAGAGTTCGCGCCACGGTAATCACGACACTGACGAGCAACGGCGGGCCTCACAAGGGGCCGCGCGGAGTGGTCCAGGCCGAGGCTGATCGCGGTGCCGCGGGCCGGAGCGCCGCTCATGGCTCAATTAGGAGCCCCCGCTCCGGGGTAGCCCGGCTGGCGTCCGGCCGGCCGGAGGCTGGTCTTGTCCTGTCCCCGCGGGCAGGCTAGGTCTAGCGTGTCCGCGCTGGACCGTGACTGTGCTCGCCCGAGGAGATGGCAGACATGACCGAGAACGATCCGGCCGGATCAGCGCCGCCCGAGGAGGAGCCGGCCCTGTCGCGCCAGGAAGAGCCGGACACCGCCCAGCCCGCCGAGGATCCCGGATACCTCACCGAAACGGGCGAGGCGGTCGGCGAGGACGGCTCGGTCGCTCCGATCGTCGGTGGCCTGCCTGCGGTCGAGGGTTCGGCCTGGGATATCGGCGCCCCGCGGGACGAGCGCGGTGCGGGCCTGGCTGATGAGCAGGCCAGCCGGCCCGACCAGGATTGACCATGATCCTCCGCCTGCTGTCGAGCGGCGGCGAATCACAGGCATGGACGGCCCGCTGACGCGGAGCTGGACAATCACGACCGCCCAGATCTCTATAAGGCGGGTCGGCACGGTCGCCTGCTTGCTTGTGGTCAGCTGCGCGGCTGAGGCATTACGGCATCGCCGATATGGATACCGCCGGGGCGGAGGATGTCGCACCAGACGCCGAAGGTGATGTCGCTGTGGCCGCGCAGCCGGGCCAGCGCGTGCAGGATGCGCTCATCAGTGGCGCCCGATTCGGGGTTGCGTGTCGTGACCACGCAGCGCGGCACGGGGGCAATGACGCGCAGGATGACCTCGCCGATCGTCACCCGCTGCCCGGCCCAGGCGTGTTCGGCCCATGCCTTGGTGCCCGTGACCGTGATGGTCATGCGGAACCGGCGCGCGTCGGGAGCCGTGCCGTGGAACTCCGGGGCGAGTGCTTGCAGCGATGCTTGGGACATCAGTGTTACGGGCTGGTCATCGTTGCCGAAGTGCCCCGGCGCCCGTTTGAACAAGTGCACGGGCCGGCCGAGGTAACCGGACAGCGCGGCGCCGAGCCGCCCGGGGATGATCCACCCGGGTATCTCCCGTCCGTCGTACATCCGGGTGGTCGCGGCAGGCCCAGGCTCGGGTGTGTCCTGGACCACCTCGCCGTCTGGGAAGCCCAGCGTCAGGACGTTTCGTACCCGGTCCCAGGTGGGCTCGATTTGCAGCAGCGCAGGGGTCCGGCCGGTCAGCAATAGCTCGCCGTCTTGCCCGACGACCAGGAATTCACGATCGCCTGTTATCCCGTGCTGCCCAAGCTGGACCTCGCTGGTGCGCTGCAGCCGCATGCCCTTGACCGGCGCGATCGCGAGCTGGGCAACGGTGACCGGCACTGTCCTACCTCCCGCCGCCGACGGTAACAGCCTGGCGGCATCCACGCTCTTCTCAGGGCAGCTGCTCCGCTGCCAGGATGCCTGGTGAGGGCCAGCCGGTGAAACCTTCCCGGGCTCAACCACAGCCCCGGGCCGCGGGCGGCTAGCAACGCAGCAAGCCAGACCGACCCGATCCGTGCGGCCGGTGGTCACAGGAACCCTCCGACCCGAGGCGCGCAGAACGGCGCCACGCCCAGTTTGACGCGACCTCAGATCTGTGTGCGTCGCTGGCCCGGCCTAGCCAGGGCGGCCTCCCGTGGCGCGGGGCGGGCATTTGTGATGTCATGTGCGCGAGCGGCCTGAGGGCGCAGGCCAGGACATTGGAGCGGATCATGGCATCGCCGGTTCCCGTGGTTGACCTTTCCCCATGGCGCGCCGGGGGCCAGGCCGGGCGGTCTGCCGTCGCGGCGGAGGTCGACGCGGCGCTGCAGGAGGTGGGCTTCTTCCTGATCACCGGCCATGGTGTGCCCGATGAGCTGCGCGCCCGGGTGCGGGCCGAGGCACGCGCGTTGTTCGGGCTGCCGCGTGAGGTCAAGCAGCGGTATGCGGTGACGGTGGGCGGCCGGGGGTGGATGCCGACCGGGGTGGAGGCGAACGCGTACGCGGAGGGGACGCACACCCCGCCGGACTTGAAGGAGTCGTTCACCGTCGGTTCCGATCAGCCGACCGGCGACGCCGAGGTCGACGCGTTCTTTTTCCAGCGCAACGTCTACCCGGCGGAGGTGCCCGCGCTGCAGCCCGCGGCCACCGCCTACCTGGCGTGCATGCGGCAGCTGGCGGACGAACTGCTGGTGGTCTGCGCGGCGGGGCTGGGACTGGCCGGCGACTTTTTCACCCGGCACACCGGGCATCCCACCTACATGCTGAACATCAACTGGTACCCGCCGATGACGGTGGCCGGTGAGCCCGAGCCCGGCCAGTTCCGGATCGGCCCGCACACCGATTTCGGCACCCTGACCGTCTTGGACCGTGAACCTGGCCGGGGCGGCCTGCAGGTGTGGACCGCCCGCGGCGGCTGGCAGTACGTGCCCTACCGCCCCGGCGCCCTCACGATCAACGCCGGCGACCTCCTGGCCCGCTGGAGCGGCGGCCGCTGGAAGTCCAACCGGCACCGGGTGCTTCCGCCGCAAGCCGAGGCGCCGGAGGAGGATCTGCTCTCGCTCGTGTACTTCTACGAGGCCGACCACGACGCGGTGATCGAGTCCTTGCAGCCGCCCGTCGGCAAGCCGAACGACTACGAACCAGTTATCTCGGCACGGTTCCTCAAAGAACGCTACGACGCCATCACGGTGATCTAAGTTTCGCCACCGTCCCCCACGCAAATGAGGTTATCTAATTCCCGTTGTGCTATGCGGTCGTGGATCGCGCGTCCCATTCTCGCCGCATTGGCCGTCGCACTGACCCACGGCGTGCCACTGCTATGCATCCCGCGCCGGCGCTATCCGCCCGTTATCGCTGGACAGGCCGAAGCGGCCTGGCTGGCTGGCGCGCCTGGCAGGATCCGGACCCGCGACCCGCTGCTTAGAAGATGCCGCACAAGTGTCCGAGACGATCGCTCACCTGCGGAGACAGCTTGCATGCGTCTGATAGCGTGTCATGGCATCCGATCCCGTTGGTGTCGGTTGCAGGTGTCAGGGCGACCGACTGACATCCTCGATGTGAACTCCTGGCCCTGTGGTCGGAGCGACCGGGCTACCTAAACACGGCGTCGAACCGTTGCAGGCCGTTGTTCATCCCGCACAGGAACTGCGGGCAGAGGATCTGGAACTGGGAGCCGAGGCTGCCCTTGCCGGTCAGCGTCCGCGGGGCGCCTGCCTGCTTGGACTCGTAGACGTTGAAAGCCGCCGAACTCGCGCACCAGCACCGCTCTCATGACCAGGGTTCCTTCCAGTGGCCGGTCCGCGCCGCCTCGGCGATCCGCGGCCCGGGCCCCAAACCGGCATCATGACACATGCCCACGCTGATCACGGGCGAGCCAGCGCCCGGCCGGCCGCGGACGGCGACACACCACGTCCCTCCCGGCGAGCACACCTGCGCCGGGTACCCCAGCGAGGACACCACCACAGACAACGTGTCCCGCGGAAGCCCAAAACCAGCGGCGACGACAGCCACCCCCTTCAGGGAGTCGTCAGCGTCGCGGGAGGCCATGATGTTTGGGCCCGATCCGGCTGGATGTGGGACCTGACCATCCCCCGCGACCACGACTTCTACATCACTACCGGCGTTACAGATACATCCCGGTCCACCCACGTCCAGCGCCTTGGCTGCACTGTTGGCTGCACGTAGGAGCCGACAGTTTTGCATCAGGGAGTCGGCGGCGTTGGATGTACGTGGCCTCTCACCTGCGGTGTTGCTGCACTGGCGCTTCGGCGCGCACTCACTGTTTTCGCCGAGGTTGCGACGGCCCCTCGCCCCGAGTTGACCGTCGGCTACAAGATTGCGCCGCGGTTCTGGCGTGCCTGCGCGCTCGGTCTGGTTGTGTTGGACCTTGACGGCCAGGTAGGGGCGCAAGAGGATTGTGCGATCACTTTGATCCAAGGGGGGTATCAGGTGGCACATCCGAACGAGGATTTGGTGCGAGAAGGCTTCGCGGCTTTCGGGCGAGGCGACCTCGACGCACTGCAGAACCAGTTCTTCGCCGAGGACATCCGCTGGCATTTCCCGGGCAGGAGCCCTTTCGGCGGCGACCTCGAAGGCGTGGCCGAGGTGATCGGGTGGCTTGGCCGGAGCTTCGAGGCCTCGGGCGGCACGATCCGCCTGGAGCTGCACGACGTCGTCGCCAATGACGACCACGCCGTGGCGCTCTTCACCGCCCGCGCCGAGCGGGCGGGCAAGCGCCTTGAGGACAACACCGTCCAGGTCGCCCATATCCGTGGCGGCAAGCAGACCGAGGTCTGGTTCTATCCTGCTGACCTCTATGCCACGGATGAATTCTGGTCGTAACCGCCATTTGGGCCGCCAAAGGTCAAGCATGCGCTTGGCGCCGCGTGAGGTCATCTCCTCGGTCGGGCACCCAACGGGCAACCCCGGGTTCTCCGGGGCGGCAACGGTCTGCCCGCCGGGCCGATCGAAGTGAGCCCTTGCCGCCTCGGAGGTTCCGGGGTAGGGCTCTGCCTGCCCGGGCGAGGAGATGACCCCTCGTTTCCTCCATCTCCGAGGGAGGGCCGGGGCGGGGGGCAGCGCCCCGCGAGAGAGCCGACGGTTTTAGACGGCCCACGTTCCAGTGTGCGCCCTGTGGATCGCTGCTTACTGCGGGCCTACCGCCACGTAATACGAGTTCTGCCCGGTGACGATGGCTTGCGGGTTGGTGCCGTCGAGGTTGGCCTCCATGATCGTTCCTGTCTGGATGTCGGTCCAGTACTGTCTGGATGTCGGTCCAGTAGATGTTGGTGTTGTCCACCGCCACGCCGAGCGGGCCATTCTGGCCCAAGACAATGGGCTCTGGGTTGCTGCCGTCGAGGTTGGCTTCCCGGATCGTGCCAGCAGGCGGGCGCCGCCCACAGGTTAACGGGGCTGTGCCCACGTTTGTCTTGGCTGCCTAGCGGTTCCAGCGGGGGTCGGCCTCGGCGATGGCGAGGCTGAGTTCCTCCAGTTCGGCGATCAGTTCCCGGAGCCGGCGGTGGTTGTCGAACCAGGGGCCGTAGTCGGCGAGCTGGTCGCCGGTCAGGATGCGGGTGGTGGTCTTGCCGTCTTTCTTGCGGGTCCACTGGTGGTAGGGCCCGTGCAGGCGGGGCGGGTCGGCGTGGCAGCGGCAGGTGGAGTGCCCGCAGCGGGTCATCCGGTCGGCGAGGGTGCCGGGCAGGGCAAAGCCCGTCTTGCCTGGGGACCAAGGGCTCGTGTTCACCAGCCCATCCGTCAGGCCGCTGCATCACAGCAACTTCCGCTGGGTAATAGCGCTAGTCCTGTGGCTCCTGTGGCTCCGCCACTATCACCTAGACGTCGGCGCAGTAGTTTTTGGCTTCGCGGCAGTGAGTGTTGGCTTGCCCCTTGTGTGGCTTGCATGGGTACCCGTCCGGAATGCCAACAGATCCGGCGCCGCCGGGTCGGCATCGTCGGCCCATGCAGGGGACGCTGCCTGGGCCGCCGGGCCGGCACCTCCGGCTAGGGCGGTGCGCGTGAGCGAGGCCGACCCGCGGCAGTTGGGCGTGCATGCGGCGATCAGCGTGCCGGGTGCCCGACGCTGTCCCGCCGAAGTACGTGCCGCGACGTCGATACCACCGAGTCCGGTGTCCGGGCCAAGGTGGCGGCCGCGGCGCAGCGGGGCGGGTTCGTGCTGCTGGTCGGCGGGTCCTCGGTCGGGAAAACCCGCTGCGCGGTGCAGGCGGTCAAGAAGTTGCTGTCCGGCTGGTGGCTGGTGTATCCGGTCGGGCCGGCCCAGGTCGCCGCGCTGGCGCAGGGGCCACCGCCGCGAACGGTGGTATGGCTGGATGAGCTGCAGCGCTACCTCGATGGCGAGCACGCGCTGACCGGCGCGGTGGTGCGGGCACTGCTGAGCGCCCCGCACCCAGCGGTGATCATTGGCACGCTGTGGCCAGACCGGTATGTCGCCTACACCACCGTGCCGGAACCTGGCCGCGCCGACCCGCACGCTCGGGAACGCGAAGTGCTGGACCTGGCCACAGTCATCCGCATCGGCCCGGAGTTCAGCCCGGCGGAGCAGGACCGAGCCCGCGCCGCCGCGGCCCATGATCCGCGGCTGAAGATCGCGCTGGAGTCGGCTGGATACGGGCTGACCCAGACCCTGGCGGCCGCGCCGCAGCTGGTCGCCCGGTGGGAGGACGCCAAGACCGCCAGTCCGTACGCGCGGGCGATGCTGACCGCGGCGCTGGATGTGGCCCGGCTGGGCGCCCGCGCCCCGCTTAGCATCGGACTGCTGCGTGCCGCCGCGCCAGGCTACTGCACCAGCCAGCAGCTGGCCGAGGCGCCAGAAAACTGGTTCGAGCAGGCCCTGGCCTACGCCACCGGCAAGCTGTACGGCGCCGCCTCCGCCCTCAGCCCCGCCGGAACCGGCATAGGCCAGCTCACCGGTTACACCGCCGCGGATTACCTGATCCAGCACGCCAGCCGGGAACGCCGCTATGCCCGCGTGCCCGCCAGCACCTGGGACGCCGTCCTCAGCCACCTCGGCGACCCCGCCGATGCCACCCAGCTCGCAGACAGCGCCAGAGCCCGGCTGCTGTACCGCTACGCCATCGCGCTTTATCGTCGCGCCGCCGACAGCGGCAACGAGTTCGCCGCCGAGCGGCTGGACGACATGCTAGCCGAGCGCGGCGACCTGGACGAGCTGCGCGCCCCAGGCCGACCGGGGCGACAGGTATGCCACCGGGCGGCTGGCCGACATGCTGGCCGGGCGGGGCGACGTGGACGGGGCCGTAGAGGTACTGCGCACGCGGGCCGACCGCGGCGACGGTTATGCCGCCGGGCGGCTGGCCGACATGCTGGCCGGGCGGGGCGACGTGGACGGGGCCGTAGAGGTACTGCGCACGCGGGCCGACGCTGGCGACGAGGATGCCGCCGGGCAGCTCGCCCGGCTGCTGGCCGAGCGCGGCGACCTGAAGGGCCTGCAGGCCCGGGCCGACGCCGGCGACGAGCATGCCGCGTGGCGGCTGGCTGACCTGCTGGCCGGGCGCGGCGACCTGGACGAGCTGCGCACCCACGTCGACGCTGGCAACGGGTACGCCGCCGTGCGGCTGCTCGACCTGCTGATTAAGCAGGGCCGGGGTGAAGAAGCGGAGCGGTTGCGCCGGTTCGGCTTGAACCCGGACGGGTCAATTGCCTTCACGTGAAGGGACCTCAGGTCCTCACGGTGCCTGCCCGAAACGGCACTGTCCCGCCTCAAATGATCTTCCCTGAACGCGAGGCTGTGAGCAGGGGCGATGCAATGTGGGGTGAGACGGGTCGGTGGGCAGGTCTCACATTGTTTTGTCGTTCGGGTGGAGTTGGAGACGGTTGTCTCACTTGATGTTGTCTGCCGCAGCTGTTCTGGGTTGGCCAGGCTGATGTGTTGAGCGCCATTCGCCATGATGATTGAACGGCGCTGCAGATAAACGCGCATACCCAGATAGGTATGGAAGGAATTTCGGAGCTCGTGCTCGCGCTGTCGCGAAGCCGTTCATCGTGTCGGCGCGGCTCGGCTGACCTGGGCAGCGGTACGAGCGTCGCCGCGTAGCAGGAGGCTGCCCGCCGGGTCGGTGCCCGGGCGGTCAGCAGTGTAGCCCTGGTGCCTCTTGCCCTTCGGTGAGGATCTCGTTGCACAGCCCGATGCACTCCGCGCAGATCCACACCCCCGGCCCTGCGACGAGCCGCAGGTCGCTGCTGCGCTGCTTGCCGCAGAAGGAACACGCGAACTGGGCCGCCTTGCCCCGCCTGCGGCGGGGCCTCTCGCCGATGCCGGTGTAGCAGGCGAGTTCCCTCTTGATGGCTGCGATGTCCGCGCCGAGTTGGCCGAGTACCCGCCGCGCCCGGGATCCGGGATCAAGAGCAAGCACGCAGAGCAGGTGCTCGGTGCCGACGTAGCCGCGGCCAGCCCGCCGGGCCAGATCTGCGGCTGCCTGGACCGCCTGGCGGGCCTCGGCCGAGTCCGGCGGCGGCTGGCCGCCGGGCTGGCCGCCGCCGGGGAACAGCTCCCGCGCGGCGGCACGGGCGGCGTCGGCGCGGATGCCCAGCTTTTCCAGGACCGCGGCGGCCACTCCCTCCTCGAACAGCCCGAGCAGCTGGTGATGGGTGCCGACCTCGGCGGCGCCGTCGGCGCGGGCCTCCCGCCCGGCAGCCTGCAGGCAGGCCAGCAGCCGCGGCCGCCACTCCAGGTCACTGGCCATCCCAAGCCGCGGCCGCTGCGCGAAGCGCTGCCGGGCCGCCTGCTTGGACACTCCCATCCGCTGGCCGATCTCGGTCCAGGAGCAGCCTGCGCCGCGGGCTTCATCCACGAACTGGCCGATCAGGTCATCCGCGCCCGAGGTCAGCTCCTCGCCGACGGCGAGGGCTGCCTCCACCCGGTCCAGCGGCGAGCCCGCGGCGCGCCGGCGGACCGCATCCGCCAGCGTCGGCACGCTCACTGCCTCCACGCTGACAACGTAACGTTGTCGGGGTTGTGACGTCAAGCTAAGGTTGTCGCCTTGGCGCCTGCTGAGGTTCGGCAACTGCCGGGCGGGAGCGCGGGCTCTGGGCTCTCACGAAACTGACGCTCACGAGTTCCGGGTTTCGGTCTCGCCATGTTCGTGCTGAGCAGCGCCACGTGTTTACCGGGAATGGCGCTCAACAGGCTGATGTAGCGGTAGATCGTCGCTCTTGAGACGTTGAATTGCCTGGCGATGTGGGCGACAGGTGTGCCGGAGTCGTAGAGCTACACGGCTTGCTCGATTTGGCCGGCGGTGAGGGCGGCTGGCCGTCCGCCGACGTTTCCGCGTGCGCGGGCGGCGGCGAGGCCGTCATTGGTGGTGGTCGTGACGAATTCGCGGTGCAGGTCGGCCAGGGCAGACAGCATGCCGAACAGGTCACGGCCTTGCAGGGATTCGCTGTCGATGTCCTGCTCGATGACGTGCAGCCTGACACCTCGCTCGCGTAGGTCGGTGCCGAGGACGACGAGGTTCTGGATGGAGTAGAAGAGCCGGTCGAGACGGGTGATCTTCACGGTGTCGCCGCGGTGGAGTCTGGCCAGCAGGAGGTCGCGTACGGGCCAGCTGGTCTTGTGGCTGCGCGTTCGAGGTAGATGCCGGCCTCGGCGACCCCGGCCTGGATCAGGGTGTTGATCTGCGGAACAGGGCTCTGTGCGATCACGGTGCGGACGTATCCGACCGTGACAGGTGCCGGCGGGCGCTGATGATGCGGGGCTGAGGCGTTGCGGCTGGCGCGTGTCATGACGTTTCCGCTGCCGCCGGGTGACCGGGAACGATGCGGTGGTGGCGTTCTTGTTCGATCCAGAGGGCGAGCGGGTCGCTGGAGACGGTGACCTCGCCTGGACCGTGGCGGCAGGTCGGGGCGACGCGCTCGCGGACTTCGGTGATGAAGCGGATCTGGTCGCGAAGGGCACCGGTGAACGGCAAGGCACGCAGGTCCGGGGAGGCCAGCAGTTCGGCCAGGGCGACGATGTCGGGGTAGGCGCAGGCGGCGACACACCGGGTCGCTGGAGGTCAGGTGCACTGCCAGAGCGTGGCGCTCATGCGGCAGGGATCGCACCACAGGATGTAGGCGATGCCGCCGCTGCCCCATAGCCATTGGGATCCGTCTGCGAAGTCAAGCGAGTCGAGTTGCGCGAGGAAGTGCATGCGCCGCTGGCAGACAGGGCACTGTGGGTAGCCGGGGTCTTGGATCCAGGTGGGCTCCCCGCCGATCCGGTTGAGGTTCTCGCGGTTGTTGGATAGCGCCCAGTCCTGCTGGTCCCAGCGGGGCGGTGTCGCGGTGAGGCTGACCTGCGCGGCTGGCAGCGGGCCAGGGCGCAGGACGAAACCGGTGTTGGTATCCCGTTCCCCGATGGCGGCGATGATGTGCCCGTCGCTGCCGTGCCGGAAGAATATGGTGGAGATGGCCCAGCCCAGGCATGTCAGGCAGGTGGCCAGTTCCAGCGCCCGGCAGCTGCTGACTCCCAGGCCGGCCGGGATTACCGGTAGGTGCAGCAGCCGGTGGAGCTGTCCGCCGCAGCCGGGGCATGAGCCGGCGGCGAGTCCGCCGAAGGCGGCCGGCATGCCCGGGTCAGCGGGCAGTTGCCAGGTGGGGTGGGGAATCGGCTGGCTGGCCCCTGCCCAGCGGAAGGGACGCAAGAACCCGCTGGGGAAACGCAGGTGGTAGGTGGCCGCCGGGGCCAGCCGGATCAGGCGCTTGCCATCAAAGTCCCAGGCCACGGCCCGCAGATCCAGCACCCACGGCAGCGGGCCAGGCGCGGCATCCGCGGCGGCCCGCCGCAGCAGCCCGGGGTCACGGGTTTGCAGAAGGCACGCCCGGGCGCGCCGGGCCGCCGCGGCATCAGCTGATCCCATCAGCCTCACCAGGTGCTCCTGAAGCGCTGGGTCGGTGGCGGCGCGCCACGGCCAGGATTCGTAATAGGCGCCATGGTTTACCCCAAGATCCCACAGCAGATCCAGATCACCGGCCAGCCGGTGCGGATCCTGCAGGGACACGTACGCGATCAGCGATGCTGCCTGGCTGTGCCGGGGATCAGCGCCGGCTGCCAGCACCGCGATGCCGTGGCTGGCCTCCGCCCGCAAGACGTCGGCGTCAACCAGCCCGATCACCGCGTCTATCGCCGTGGAACTGCGCGAAAGCCGCGCCACACCTGCGTGCAAGAGATCGGGCAGGACCTCAGGCGCCTCGTTCATCACACCCGCAACAGCCCCATACGGCCAGTGAGCCCGCGCCGCCAGCGCGTCAATCAGGCCCGCAACATCAACCGGCGCCATGTCCGGATTCTCCCAGCACCTGCCCGCCATCCCAGAACTGAGTCTCTGCCCACGGCCATCCGCGCAGGCAGCATGTCTGCCATCCCGGGCCGAGTCCGCCCGGGCGGTCAGCGCTTCGTGGAGCACCCGGTCGCGGCGGATGCGCTCGATGCTGACGCCGTGCCGCCGCAGGTTCCAGTTGAGGTAGCTCCTGGTGACGTGCCCGGTGCCGAGGGCGGTCTTCCCGGAGATCAGCACGTGCCGGTCGGGGTGTGCGGCCAGGTGGCGCGGCGGTGGCCGAGCCAGGCCCGCAGTGCCCGGTAGGTGAGCTCGCCGAGCCGCTGGCGGTGCCCGGCGATGGTGATGCGCCGGTTGGGCAGGTCGAGGTCCAGGGTGAGATCGCGGATCGCGTCCCAGCGGGCAGCGTGGACCGCGGCCAAAGCGACGATCAGGCGCTGCGCGGGGCTGGTGGCGGCCTGCTCGTCGGCCCGGATCTCGGCGTCGGTCATCGGCAGCAGCCCGCCGCCGGCGATCCGGCGGCTGCTGCTGGATGAGACCCTCGCGCTCGGCGGCCGCCTCGCCGGTTGTCTTGTGGCGCTCTACGGCCAGCAGGTCAGCAAGATCGCCGCGCTGCGCACGGCCGATGCTGGCCGCGTCGGCGACAGTACCCAAGTCAAGCTCGGCGCGGACTGGCTGGATGTGCCCGAGCCCGTTGCCGCCCTGCTGCGGGAACACCTGCGCGACCGCAGCAACATGACCACGGCAGCCAACCCAGCCTCGCCGTGGCTGTTTCCCGGGCAGCTCGCCGGCGAACATCGCAGCTACCGTCGGCTCGTCCGCGTTCTTCACCAGCTTGGCATCCCCGCCCGGGCGAGCCGGCTGACCGCCTGGCGCGAACTTGTCCGGCAAGCACCACCTGCAGTCCTCGCCGATGCACTGGGCGTCTCGGAGGGCACAGCGATGCGCCACGCGTTCCTCGGCGGTGCCGACTGGTCTGCCTACGCCGCCCGCCGACGTGCTCCCACCTCGAACGACGAGACATCGCAGTAGTCCGCGAGGGCGCGCTGCTGGCGCTGACGCGGTCGGCTCTGCCCTAGTTCTGCGACAATGCGGTCGTCTGTCCGGTCGTGCGGGATGACTGACTGAGCAGGAGAGACCACCGTGTCCAGGAAGTATCCGAACAAGAATGTGCGGCTAGAGCTCATCCTGGCTGGCAGGGATCTCGAGGCAGGTGATCTGGCCCGCGCTGCTGCGCACGTTAGCAACGTGCTGATCTCCGCTCCGGCGCTTCCCGAAGTCCATGAGATGCTTGCGCGCCTTGCCGCTCATCCGCGGGGCGGGCGCGGCCTGTTCCCGATGACCAGCTCGGCCGGGCGCAGCCAGGGCTGCCGGCGGTTCAGCGCGGCCAGCGGGGCGCCGCGGCGCCGCCGGTAGACCGGGCGCATCCGCCGGCCTCCCGCCACGGGCACGCCAGGCAAGGCTGCATGCCTGGCAATTCGGGGAGCCACTCTGCCGGCAGCGCCCGAGCGCTGGGCCGAGCCGGTCACTCCCCTTCGTTGCCGGGCAACTGGTGGTGAAGCGCTTCCAGTACCGTGTCTCGGGTGATGTGGAGATGTGCCAGCGTCTCCTTCTTCACCGCTTGCCAGTCGCGAGCGACAAATGCATTGTAGATTCGCTGGTGTTGCAGCACAGCGATGTCGGTGACCTGTGCCACCTCTAGCGCAAGGTTCGTATATCTGTCCGCGGTCTGCAGCAATTGCTGAATGATGTGCTCCATTGTGGGGTTTGACCCAGGCTCGCGGAGCAGCCGATGGAACCGGTGATTGGCTTCGAAGAAGCGTGCTCTGTCGCCGCTGCGAATAGCTGCCGCAGCTTCGGTACGTGCTTGGTCCGCCGCTTTGAGTTGTTCCGGTGTCAACCGCCCGGCAGAACGCTTCGAAGCGCGGATTTCGAGTGCTTCCCGCACGTCATACACATCGCACAGCTCGGTCAATGAAAGAGGTGCGGCAACGGTCCCACGGTGTGGCGTGGTCTTGACCAGGCCCTCAGCTTCTAGCCGTCGCAGCGCCTCACGTATGGGGATTCGCGAAATGCCGAGGCGATCCTCGAGATGCTGGATCCTGATACGCGCCCCGGCCTGTATCTCGCCCGACAGTATGGACGCTCGGAGAGCGGCCGCAGCCTCATCGACGAGGCTGCGCACCGGACGCACGTAGGTGCTGTCAGTGCCCATTTGCGCCAAGAACGTTCCCCTGCTGGTGGGAGTACCTGCCTTGTGTCGCCTTACTGCCAATTATCGCATGCCCGAGGCGGCGGCTCCCATGGCTGTGCGGGCTTGTGGCACAGGACATGACCGTTCTACATCAGGCCAGGTGAAGGTGATGCCTGTGCGGGGCGTGGCGCCTCCTGCAGCGTCCGCGCCTCAGGCACGGCTACCGACGGCAGCGACAGCGTCGATTTCCACTCGCATTCCCGGAAGTGCCAGGGCAGCGACTCCGATGAGGGTGCTCGCCGGGCGGGACTGGCCAAAAAACTCCTTCCTGACGGGGTTGATCACTGCCCGATCACCCACATTGGTTAGATAAACGGTTACTTTTATCACGTCGGCGAACGACGAGTTCGCGGCGGCGAGTATCTTGGCTACGTTCTGGAGGACCTGACGGCATTGTTGAGCGGCGTCCTCTCCGCCGACGATGCGGTTCTCCTCGTCAAAGGGCCCACAGCCCGATATGAAGAGGAGATTCCCGTGCCGCACCGCATCTGTGTAGTGGCTGAGGGGCTCCCCCAGGCCTTCGACGCGGAACTCCTCACGCTGGCTGGTCAAGGTGCGCTCCTTCCCGGGCTGACGCCTGCTTCAACGGCCGGCCACGCATCCGTCCCGCCTCCGCTCGGTCCCGCCCACCATCACACCAGTGTCTGGATCGTGGAGAACGAGTTGCCCGGAGCCCACCTCGAGGATTCCTGCCGGTTCTGTCTTCCAGCCGTCGAGTTCCGCGGACCCGCGTAGCGCGGCGAGTCGCTCTCCTTCAAGAGCCAGCCTGTTTCCCGTGCTGATTCTGATTCTCGGTGCATCCAGGGCCTCTTGAAGGGTCATTTTGAAATTGACAAGGTTGCACAGAACCTGAAGCTGGCCCTGCGGCTGCATGTCGGCGCCGGTAAGGCCTAGCGAGATTCTCTGGCCACCGCTCAGCTCGGCGGCCGCAGGGATGATGGTATGCAGTGGCCGTCGCCCGGGGGCGAGGTCCTGGACATGGCCGGGACTCAGGCGGAAGGCCGCGGCCCGGTTTTGCAGCAAGATGCCGGTTTCTGGATCCAGGATGCCTGAGCCGAAATGATCGAAAATACTGCTGATAAAAGACACCATCATCCCTGTCTCATCGGTGACAGCGATATAAACGGTGTCTCCTGCATGGCCTTCAGGGTCGGCGGCGGCTTGAATACTGCTGCGGGGGCCATCCTGTACGGCGTCGACGGCGTGCCGCATGTCGGCCAGCAGATCCTGAACGGAAGACGTCATGCTTGCTGGATCGGCCAGCGACGTGTCTCTCATGGTAAGGGCGCGGCTGATGACCTGCGCTAGCAGAGCCACATACCGGGCGCTTCCCCACGGCGGAAGCGAGTCGTGATCATCGAGGTAGTCCTGCAGCAGCCGGAGTGCGAAAAGAACGGTGGCTCCCTGCGTGTTGGGCGGGAGCTCAAAGACCTGGCACCCGTCGTACCAGAGGCTCAGGGGAATGACCCACTCCGGCTTGAACGCGGCCAAGTCGGTGGTTTTGAGAGCCCCGCCCGCGCGCTCGATCGTCCGGCAGAGCGCCTGGCCGATGGGCCCGCAATAGAAGGAGTCGAGGCCGGTGACCGCCAGGGTGCTTAGGGTTTCCGCGAGCCGCGGGGCGTGGCGGAGCTCTGCCGGTCCCGGCGGTCCGCCGTCGGTCAGGATGTCACGGGCCAGGGTGGGGTGCCGGCGGATCTTCGTGACTTGGTTCCGCCACATAGCACTGGTAACGGGGGCGACGGGGAAGCCTCGGCGGGCGTGGTCTATGGCCGGCTTGAGCACGTCCTGAAGTGGCAACCGTCCGAAGCGTCCGAGCAGAGCTGCCCATCCGGCAACCGCTCCCGGGACGGTTACCGAGAGCGGGCCTTCGGCGGGCATCGACTGCCGGCCGTCGGCCAGCACCATCTCCCGGTCCAGACCCATGGGCGCGGGCCCCGTGGCATTCAGCCCAAGGTATGACTTCTCTGCGGGCGGGTACACAAGAGCTGCGCAATCACCTCCTATCCCGGTGAGGTGGGAATCCACAACGCCTGATACCGCGTCCGCGGCCACTGCGGCATCTGCGGCAGTTCCGCCTGCCTCTAGCATTTGGAGCGCAGCGGCGCAAGCGAGCGGGTTGCTTGTCGCGACCATTCCCCTGCTGGCGACCACGGGCGGGCCGGTGCTCTTTGTGACGGACGGGAATGGCATGGCCCACCACTTGGCGCTTAGGGCAGGTCGGTCAGACAATGTGCTGCTCCACGGGTATGCCGGTGGTAATACTGCTCAACGGGCCTACTTTGATGGCCGGCCGGCCATGTGGGACGCGCCAGACCAGGTCGGGGTGGCGCGATTGCGGTCGGGTGCTTCATCCGAATTTGGCGACGAGGGGAAGTATGGAGCGGGCGGATACGGTGCCGGTGACAGCGCCGTTAGCGGCTTGGACGTCGAAGGTGCCGAACCCGTTGTGGTAGGTGTTGTAGGGCGATTCGCCGAGCGCGCCGACATATTCGATCTTTTTGTGGTGGGCGAGGGCGGCGGCGCCCTGGGCGAAGTTGTGGACGATCACCGCGCCCTTGGCCGGCTGGGTGACTGTGAGGATGTAGGGGTCGAATTGCTCCGGCGAGACGCTGTGGGACATCAGCATCGCCAGGGCGTACTCGTTCATCGCGTCCCAGGTGGACATGCCGTAGGGGTCGTTGAGCCACTGGGAGGCCGGGCTTTCCACGTTCGTGGCCGCGGCGCGGATGTCGGCCTGGTACAGGTGGTAGGCCGGGGTGATGCTCGGGTCCGGCGCGCCGAAGGTGAGCCCAACGTACTGCCTGGCGAACGTCTGCTTGCCGAGGGCGCCTTTTACCGAGCTGAGCCAGCCCGGGACGATCGTGCCGGACGTCCCAATGATGGGGGAGAGGCCGCCGAGCTGGAGGAGTTCTTTGAAGAACGTGGCGCCGGTGGGCGCGTCCTCCTCGGTGAAGATCACGCAGGGGTGGGCGCTGGCGACCTGCTCGGCCTCGGTCTCGTAGGAGGGCTGCCCGGGCGCCAGGGACAGGTTGACGACGATCTTGCCGCCCAGGTACTGGAACCCGTGCGCTGACGCGGGCCCGGCGCCCTGGGAGGCGACGTCGGTGGCGTAGACCGCCGCGGCGGTCTTGCAGTGCCTGACCCGCGCCGCGTAGTAGGCCATCGCGTAGCCGACCGCGGCGTCGGGCGGGGTGTTGCGCCAGAAGTACTTGTAGGACGTCTTGTCGAACAGCGACTGGCCCGCCCCGACGTTCATCGGGATGTGCGCCCGGTTGAAGATCGGGATCGTCGCGGAAGCTTCATTGGAATCCGGCCCCATGATGCCGACCAGGTTCGGGGTGCTGGCGATCAGCTTGTCGGCCGCGGGCACCGCGTCCGCGGGGTCGCCGCGGTCGTCGACGTTGGCCCAGGCGAACTTGTGGCCGAGGACTCCCCCGTGTGCGTTGATGTCCACGATGGCGGCGATCATGCCGGACGCCTCTTCGGGGCCGTAGGACGCGTCGGGGCCGCTGTAGGGCGCGAACGTCGCGACCACCAGCGAGCCGCTTTTCGCCGAGCCCGCCAGGCCGGTCGGGGCAGACGATGGCGAGGAGGAGGCGCCTGAAGACGCCGCGCTGCCACACCCAGCCGCCAGGCCAAGAACAGCCAGCGCAGCTATGACACGCGGCCGAGGCCGAGAGCCCATGGCACAGCGCCGGGCCCGAGATTCCCGGCAACGGTTCAGGGCGCCCCTGACCGGTTTTCTCTCAGCGCCGGCTTGGAGCCCGCGGGCAAATCGTTCGGTTGTCATTTGACTGGCTCCTTATCCGCCAGGGAAACGCAGTCCTCATCACGAACGCGAGCCCGGGCTGCGGCAACTTAGCTCAGTACCGTCACTGCCTTAGTTCTTCCGCAGCCGAAATGATGGCCTGCACGATCGCGACATAACCGGTGCACCGGCACAGGTTTCCGGCGAGGCCGGCTCGAACCTCGCTCGGCGTCGGGTTCGGGTTCTCCTTCAGCAGCGCACGCGCTGCCATGATCATCCCCGGAGTGCAGAACCCGCACTGCAGGGCGCCTTGTTCGACAAAGCACCGTTGGAGCGGATGAAGCTCATCCGCGGAACGGCTCAGTCCTTCGATGGTTTCCAGCTCGCGTCCGGCTGCCTGGGCTACGAGCATGAGACAGCTCTTCCTGCTGACTCCGTCGACCAGGATTGTGCACACCCCGCAGGCACCCGAGTCGCAACCGAGCTTTGTGCCGGGCAGTTGCACGTCCTCGCGAAGCCAATCGACCAGCAGCCGGTTGGGTCTGACGGTCGCGCTCACTGGTTCGCCGTTAAGGTGCAGCTTGACGTCTATCGCCCTCATCCCGCCATCTCCCCGCCACTACTGCGTTCTCGCTGCTGCCTTGCCTTGCTGAGAATCCTGGTCAGGGCAACGTGGACGAGCCGTCCCCGATGGGCGGCCGATGCGCGCCCGTCGGACAGTGTGGCTTCGGCCCCGCTGAGCCGCGCCGCTTGCTCGATGCGGGAGTCGTCCCATTCGCCCTGTTCGAGTAGCTGCTCGGCGGCATGGATCCGGGTTGGCTGATCCCGTGCCCCGCCTACCGCGACTCGGACATCGGTCCACTGGCTGGGCGTCCCGCCCATCCTCGCGCAGACGGCCACGGTGACCAGGGCACCGTAGTCTGCCGGGCTCACAGTGAGCCTCACGATGTCCGCCCACTTGCCTGCCGACGTTCTGGGCAGCCGTATCTCCGTGACGATCTCGGCCGGGTCGAGGGCGGACCGGTCCACGCCGATCGGGAAGTCGAGCATGGTGGCTTGCCGTGTGCTTCGGGCACTGGCGATCGTCAGCGTTGCGTCCAGGGCCGCCAGGGTGGGCGGACAGTCGGCTGTTGGCATTCCCGCGCAGATGTTCCCGCCCACGGTTACCGCGTTCCGGACCGCAACGGTGCCAAGCCGCCGAGCCGTGGCCGCCAGCAAAGGGAAATTCCCTTGTACCTCCGGACAGCGCCCCAGTTCCGCCGCCGTTGCCATCGCCCCAAGCCGAAGGCTTCCGTCCGTGTCGGCGCAGATACCGCTCAATTCCTCGATGCCGCCCAAGTCAACAACGACCGCGGGGCGTACTCTGCCCTGGCGCAGCGCCAGCACCCCGGCTGTGCCACCGGCCAGGACGAACGCCGAATCACCATACCTGTCGAGCACGTCAAGGCATTCCGCGAGCCTCTTCGGCCGCTCCAGCTCGAAGCTATGCATTGTTGCCCCCAGCGCGGTTCGCGGTCTGGGCGCCGAGCATCGCGTCCAGCAACTTCTCGCCCGTGATCGGCAGGGACTGTATCCGGACGCCGACCGCATGCGCGACCGCGTTCGCAATGGCTCCGGCGGTCGGCACAATGGCGGTCTCGCTGGCACCCTTGGCCCCGAGCGGCCCATTTGGCTCGATGCATTCCACAAGAACCGTCTGCAGATCGGGAATAGCCTCCGCTACCGGCATCGTGTAGCTCCGGAAGTCATCGGTCAGCAGCCGGCCTTCGTCAAAGCGCATGTCCTCGTAAAGAGCCCAGCCCACGCCCTGCGCGACGGCCCCGCAGATCTGGCCCTCCACCGCGAGCGGATTGAGGGCGCGCCCAACGTCGTCGGCCACGACGGAACGGATCAGCGTCACCACACCCGTCTGCGTGTCCACCTCGACCTCTACGGCCTGTGCCGCAAAGGAATAAGCCGGGGCCACGTTTCCATACAGGGTCTTGCGGTCGTACATCACGGTGGGCGCATCGTAAGAAGCGCGCTCATAGATGCCGTCACCGCCCGCACGGAAGATATGAGCGCGGCAAGCTTCGGCGACGGTCATGCCAACCGTGGCCGAACCTTTGACAAAGATCCAGCCCTCTGCAATATCGAGATCGGATTCCGATATCTCCAGCCGTTCCGCGGCCATGTTCAGCAACTTCTCCCGCACCATCCGGGCCGCCCGGATCGTCGCGTTCCCGGCTAGCAGCGTCGTGCGGGACGCGTAAGAGCCGAACGCAAAAGGAACCACGTCGGTGTCCGCCTGCGACACGACGACGTCTTCGAAACACACACCCAGCTCGGCCGCGGCCAGTTCAGCCAGGACGGTCGATGCGCCTTGCCCGAGATCCCCCTCTCCCGAGATGAGGTTCACGGACCCGTCCTCGTTCATCTTCAGCGCCACGGTGGCGCCGTCCCAGTCCGCCAGCTGCCTGTTGCCGGTCACGTGGATGCCGATGCCGATTCCCACGCCGCGTCGAGTGCTGCCGTTCCCGGGCGCGGCCCGGTACTTCTCGTCCCAGCCGATCTCCGTGGCCACCGTGTTAATGCAGTCGGTGAGGCCGCAGCTGTTCATCTCCCAGCCGTGGACGCTGGTGTCGCCGGCCCGGATGGCGTTGCGCCGCAGCAGCTCCACGGGATCCATGTCAATCATGTTCGCGAGGACGGTGAGGTGCGAATCCATGGCGAACTGCGCCTGCTGGGTGCCAAACGCCCGGAATGTGCCGCTGGGCTGGTTATTTGTGTAGACCAGGAGCCCGCGCGTTGAGAGGTTCTCGATCCGGTACAGATTGTCGCACCGCATAGCGGTGACAACCATTTGTTCCGGTGCCAGGCCTGAATAGGCGCCGTTGTCCGCGAGGACATACATCTGCTTGGCGACCATGCGCCCATCTCGTGTTACGCCGATTTTCAGTGTGATGATCTCCGGCAAGCTTTTCCGGGCCGCGGCGAAGTCCCCGGGCCGGTCATTGATCAGCCTCACCGGGTGGCCCGCCTTCATAGCTAGAAGAGCCGCGATCGCACTATTGTTTTCCTCGCCTATCTTCCCGCCGAAAGCACCGCCGACCACCGTTTGAATGACCCGGACTCGGGAGACTGGCACCCCAACCGCTTCAGCTACGAGCTCCCGGGTGAAGAACACAGACTGGGTGGGTGCCCAGAGAGTGAGCCGCCCGCTGGAGTCCGGGCTGGCCAGCGTCCCCATCGGCTCGGTGTAGCCGTGATACTGATACGGCACCTCATAGGTCGCCTCGTACACGGCGTCGGCCGCGGCGAAGCCCGCCTGCACGTCGCCGCGGGAGAAGGCCACCTCACGGGCGAGATTGGAGCGGTCGTCGTGAACTCTTGGGCACCCTGCCTCCAGCGCCTGTTTCGGGTCGAGCAGCGGGCGCTCGACTTCGTATTCGACCCGGATCGCCTCGATGGCCTCATGTGCGGCGTCGTCGCTGACCGCGGCCACGGCAGCAACTTCCTCGCCGGCGTAACGCACGACTCCCCGGGCTAGGGTGGTCTGGTCTTTCACGATGGGGCCCCACTTGCCCGGTGGGATGTCCGCACCTGTGACGATCACCCGGACCCCTGGCACGCTGAGAGCCCGGGAAAGATCAATATTTATGATTCTGGCTCGGGCGTGCGGGCTGCGGAGCACGCGGCCGTACAGCATGCCCGGCAATATCATGTCCCGCACGTAAACTGCCCTGCCCTGGGCCTTTTCCACGGCCTGACGTTGCGGAGTTCGTTCCCCGATCCGCCCGTGCGGCTTTGCTGCCTGTACCACTACGCGCCTCTCTGGTAGTGAACACGCCTTTCCGTGATGATTGTGGCCCGGGTTCGGCTTCGCCTACCGTGGCGCTTGCATCGCGCCACAAGTGGATCCAGCGCGACATGCCTTGCCTATTCTGAGCCACGGCACGGCCGTGCATGGCCTATTCCGACCTGGCCGGGACGCCGTCACATTGCGTGGGCCGCCTCAAGGCCCGGCCAGGTCCGAGCGATGTCGATCACGATGCCGTTCGGATCGCGGATCTTGGCTTCGAAGTGGGCGCCTTCGGACGCTTTGGGCTTCTGCTCATTGATTGGCTTCACCTCCATGGATTGGAGGTAATCAAGCATCTGGGCGGTGTCTTCTACCATGAAGCCCATGTGATGGATGCCCACGAAGGACGCCCCACCGTCCACGTTGAACTTCGCAGCGGCCGCATCCGATTTGAAATCCAGCAGAGCAATGCTGATCGACCCGTCGGTGCAGAATACGACCCGGTACTCTTCCGTCTCGCTACTCTCGATGACCTCGACGCCGAATGCGGCCTCATAAAACGCAGCCGTACCGGCGGGGTCCTTTGTGCAAATGGCGATGTGCCTGATCCGCGGAGTGTCCATGTGCCCCTGCATCCTCTCGTGAGCGGAGCCTGGCCGACGTCCCAGCACATGACTGTATAACATATCCAACTCAAGTCAAGATCCGCCGGGTCCGACTGGCTGGGGCCTGCGGTGTGCAGGAAGCATTGAGAGGCATACCGCGACTAGATCGCGCACCAGGAGAGCAGCACGGTCCCCAGGCGGGACGCGCCTTGCTGGGCGAGGGGGCGACGACGCTCCCGGGGAGCAAGACGGGAGCAAGCGACTGGCAACTAAGGGCGTTGAAGAGCGACGTCCAGCTAGCAAAACTGCTGGTAGAGCTATCTCTGGCCACATGCAGCCGACGGCTTGACTTGTATGGCATTCAGGGAGCGGTTCCCGAACCCCCCGACTGGGCCGCATCGTTCCGCGAGAATTCTGGATCAGGGGATTGCATTGCTCCTGCCCTTACACAGCGTGAGAACCCTCGACGGTGCTCGGCGTTCTGGCCAAGGGCCAGAACGCCGATTCGGTACTTGGCTGGTCGTGTGGCCGTACGCAAATCGCGGAGGGCGGAACGCCCGTTATGCGTCTTCATCGTCCTGGGTCGCGGCCGAGGGCACCGCGGAGGTGAAGGATTCACTCAGTATCGTCATGACCACCTGGTGACAGAATGAGCGCCCACGATCCTGATACGGGCCTGGCAGGGCGACGACGCGGGCAAGGTCGGCCTGGGGAGGGAGGCCACACGGAACGGCGGCGCTGTGGCCGGTGTCAGGGACCATCAACGGGGCGCGGCACTTCGGTTCACCGGCTCCGGCCAGCTGGCGCACGATTGCGGAGTTACCGCTCGGTATGTATTGACTGGTTACGCGACCGAAGTTAAATTTAAAGGTTGGCGCCACCGGCTATGCCGCTAGGTGGCTGAGCCATTTCTCTAGTGGCACAGTCGAGACGTCTCACAAGTCAGCCACACGTTCAGGGCCAGGCCTCACAGGATTCTTGATTTCCTGTTCGATTATCTGGGCTGGACAGGGGATAAGAGGAGACGGGCATGAAAGCGGTCTTCAGGCATGTGAGCCTCTGGCGAATTCCAGTAGTAGCAGCGGTTGCCGGGCTAGGGGTTCTGGCGGCACCGGCCACCGCATCCGCACAGCCTTCCAACGACAACTTCACCAACGCAACCGTCATCTCCTCGCTGCCCTTTAGCGACATCGTCGACAACACCACCGCCACAACTGAGCCCGGCGAGCCGAGTAGCTGCAGCAGCCCCCCCATTCAGCAAACGGTCTGGTACTCAATCACGCCCACCAGCAACATGACCCTCAAGATGGACATGTTCGGGAGCAATTTCTCCAACGGTCTCTTCACCGTCTACCAACAGACCGGGACAGGATTCGGCGGGCTTTCCACCTTGATCTGTGAGACCTCCGTATCGTCAGTGAACGTCCGCGTCTTCGCTAACACGACCTACTACATCCAGGCTGGCAATAACTTTGGGAGCGGTGGGCTGCTTCAGCTGAATGTGCAGCAGATCCCGCCGCCGGCCAACGACAACTTCGCGAACGCTACCCAGATCACCGCACTGCCGTTCACCGACACCGTTGACACCTCGGGGGCCACCCTCGAGCCGGGCGAGCCGATACCATCCTGTGCCTTTCCCCCGCTGGAGGGGACCGTGTGGTACGCCTTCACACCCGCCACGAGCGGGTCCGTTTCATCGAGCATTGACTCAAGCTTCCCCACTGCAGAAGAGGTATACACAGGGACATCGTTCGCCAATCTCACTGCCCTTCAGTGCGGCGGCGGGTTTTCTCAAGTGCACACGATTCATGTGAACGCGGGCAATACGTACTACTTCCAGGTGGAAGGCTTCGGCCTGGTCGGAGAGGGCGGCACGATCACCTTCAACCTCGTCACGACACCGCCGCCGACGGCGAATTTCTTCTTCACGCCCTTCGACCCGTCGATCTTCGACACGGTCCAGTTCTTTGACCAATCGTTCGATCCCGGTCAGGTTGGCTTCCAGACGGAGGCCTGGAACTTCGGCGACGGGACAACGGGAACTGGCAGCTTCCCGACACACCGCTACGCGGCTGACGGTGACTACACCGTCGGGCTCACCGTCACGACGTTTGACGGGCGGACCGCCTCGGCATCCCAGGTCGTGCACGTCAGGACCCATGATGTGGCCATCGCGAAGTTCACGGTCCCCACTTCGGCAAGTGCCGGCCAGACGCGTTCGATCACGGTGGGGGTCAGCGACAAACGCTACCCCGAGACAGTCCAGGTGCAACTGCTCAAGGGCAACAGCCAGGGCGGCTTCGACCAGGTCGGCACCCTAACGCAGTCGATACCGGTGCAAATGGGCAAGGCCACGACCCCGTTCGCATTCAGCTACACCTTCACGCAAGATGACGCAGCGGTCGGCAAGGTCACCTTCGAAGCGATCGCGACCATCCAGGGCGCCCGCGACGCTCTTCCCGCGGACAACACCGCCATCGCCTCAACCATCGTCCATTAAGAGCTCGCAGGCGAATAAATGGTCGGCCTGACTCGGCAAACACCCAGGTCGCGGTCCTGGAGGGCCTCCGAAACCGACGGTTTGTTCCCAGGCGACTCCTAAGAAAGAAACTTCTGATCTCCATCTTCCGGAAGCCCGGGCTGCAGCCCCCGTCGTGGCGGCCGCTGACTCACCCTTCTCTGAACACGCATATCCGGTTGCCTCCTCCCCGGACGCCAGCAGCAGCGCATTGGCGCACCAGATTGCCTGATCTGGCGCGAGACGATCAGCCGACGGCCGAACACGGCTGGCACGCAGAACGAACGGCGGTTCTTCGCGCACCTACCGGCGGAGCGCCGATCACGCTCCGCGATTGGCTTGGCTACGGCCGGGGCTGTTCGGGCGGCTGGCGCGCCGTTCCTGCCCGGGGCCGGCTGGAGCGCTAGGTGTCCAGGCGGGACATGACGCGAGGACCCCTCTCCGCTTCTCGCGGATCTCGATTGCGCGGTGCACGGATCTGGCCCGTTCCTCCGCGTCTTCCTGGGGTCCTCTGTCACAGTCACTCCATCCCTGCCAGGCGGCACGTGCCATGGACCAAGGTCCCTGCGGCACAGGACGTTCGGCCTGACGGCACCGGCACCGCCGGGGGGCGGCGGGGGAGCATCACGCGGTTATCGTGACCGCGGCCCCGCCGTCGTGGGCGTTTGCCGGTGGCCGTCAGGCGGGTGCGCATGCCGCGCGGCCGGATCACATCGTCAGGAGTCACGCCGTGGCTGATGGTCCACGGACCGTCAGGCGGCTGGAAGCCACTGCCTGCGGTACAGTGCATGCCGTGTCCTTGGGGCGGTCGTGCGGCCGGTGTCCCGGTTGGTGATGACCAAATAACTTGGGCTACAGCAACCCGCCACCGCCTGCGCATACGCCGGTAGCTACAGCGTCGGGGCCCGGATTGCTCCTAAGCAGTAGGGCGCGCGTTCGAATCGCGATCGGGGGCGCAAAGAGCCTTTGACCTGGGGTTTCGCAAGGTCAGGTGCCGCCGCTGAAGTAGGCTTCTGCTCAGCTTCCCCAGGCAGTAGGTCATCGGCCGGGCCCGCGATGGCGTGCTCGACGCAGATCCGCTGGGAGGACTGCTGGTGCCGGCGCTGCTCCCAGCCGGCGGTTTCTTCTCGCGCCGCGTTCTTGCCGGGCTTCTTCGGCGGGGCGCTGACCAGGCCGGGGAAGTCACGGGCCAGGCCCTGATAACCCGCATCAACCTCAGCCTGGACATCGGGATGGCGGCACAGCAGGTCTTCGATTCCTTCGGTGCGCAGCGCGGTGACGTCGTGCATCCGGCCGGGCCGGAACGCGCCCAGCCACAGCAGCCGGCCCGCCCCGTCGCTGATCGCGGTGGCCTTGCCGGTGTTCTGCTTCTTCTTGCCGGACACAAACGCCCGCCGCCCAGGCCGGGCCGCGGCGGGCCGTCGCACCTGCACCTCGGTGCCGTCGATCCGCAGCTACACCCCTTCAGCGGCGGCATAAGCGAACACATCGGCCAGCGTCCGCAGCCGCAGCCCGGGCTGGCCGGGCACAGCGAACCCTCGCTGGGCGAGCAGTGGCCGGATTTCCCCGACCGCCCGGGTAATGGTCGAGCGGTGCACCCCGTAGAACACCGCCAGCGCGGCATGCGGCAGCTGGAACCGCAACACCACCAGGGTGGCGATCACTTGGTCCGTGAACGCCAGCTCATAGTCTGGGCCTGCGCCTTCGGCGCGCCGCCGGTCCCGGCCGCGCCGCGCCCGCAGCCGCGACTCCTGCTGCGCCAGCCACAGTGGCGCCAGTTCGGCGATCAGCTTGCCCAGCTTGCGGCGGCCGATTCCAGTGCAGATACGATGCGACAAGGCCGCGCGGGCCCATCTTGACTTCACACCTTGATCGTTCCGCGCGGCCGTTCACATTCCCGGAACCGACACGCCAAGATCATCCGTTACGTCTCGAACGTCCTATCGCGCACCAAGTCGTTATGCGCTCGCAAGCATGCTCGCTCGCCGTCAACGGGGCTCGCGTCCAACCTGTGGCGAACTCGCGACTCTGCCCTATCACCCGCCCCGCCGATACAGATCGACTCGGCGCGGCTTGCAACTACTCGAGCCCTGCGGGGGGAGAGCGCGCAGATCATCCGATTTTGTGCCTCCTGGGCCACGTCATGTGATCGACCTGACTCGGCACCGGGGCTTTGCGATTGCCGACTGCTCGTGATCAGCTTTCCCCGCCAAGCGGTTGCCTGAACTCAGCTCCGCCGGGGAGGCAGGGAGCAGACTCCGGCACACCCAAACACGGCAACCGCGGGGCCCGAAGCCCACCTCAAACAAACGCTTGCGGTCACGGGCCGATACAGGTAAGGCGGATCCGGGCCCAAACCGTCAAGGACAGCAATCACGGAAAGTAACCCCGCCTTGGCCGCTCTCGGCGCGCCGCTGCGCTCTACAATCGCCGAATGCGTCGCGTGTGCCTTGCCTCAGGTGACTTGCCTGGGGAGCATATGGATGACCATTGCTTGCCCATCAGAGTGGATGGAGGATGGCATGTTCTATCAGCACATGCGTCAGACTGCCCGCCGGGTTGCGACGTTCGCCTTCGTCGGCGCGGCGGGGCTGGGGCTTGGGCCGGCCGGGGCTGGCCTCGCTGCCGCTGGCAATCTGCCAGTGCCTGCGCCCAGCATCGTGGACTACCAGTTCCTCAATGGCAGCACGACACCGCCGACTGAGGCGAACTGCCTCTCGATCGGCCGGCGCTGCTTCACCCCGGCGTCGATACAGAACTCCTACAACCTGCCCCCGCTGTACGCGGCCGGCAATGAGGGCCAGGGCGTCACGATCGCGATCATCGACTCGTTCGGCAACCCCAACATGGCCTCGGACCTGGCGAACTTCGACACCCAGATGGGCCTGCCGCACATGTGCGGCGAACCCGGCGAGGCCTGCGGCCCCGGGATTCCGACGTTCCAGCACGTGTTCTGGAACGGCGTGACCCAGGTCATGGCGCCGCCGCCGGGCAGCAACGGCACCGGCAGCCAGACCCGCAACATCTGGGCGCTGGAGACCAGCCTGGACGTGGAGTGGGCGCACGCCATCGCCCCGCTGGCCAACATCCTGCTCATGACGACCAATCCCGCCGAGACCCTGGGGGTGCAGGGGTTCCCGCCGATGATGGACGCCGAGCAGTTCATCGTGGACCACCATGAGGCGACGGTCATCTCGCAGAGTTTCGCCGCCGCCGAGGAGACCTTCGCGAGCACGCAGTCGCTGCTGAACCTGCGGCACGCGTTCATTTCCGCGGCGAGCAGCGGGGTCACCGTGCTGGGATCCTCCGGCGATGGCGGGACTGCCAACACGTCCTTCACGCCGGTGAAGAACCCGGCGACGATCCCGTTCCCGACCGTCGAGTGGCCGGCCTCCGACCCGCTGGTTACGGGGGTGGGCGGCACCTACCTGTGCACCGATCCCGTCACCGGCACCAGCGTGGACTCGGCTGACCCGCCGGTGAACTGCCAGTCCAACCCGGGCGTGCGTGAGGTCGGCTGGATCGGCTCCGGCGGCGGCTTCAGCCACGTGTTCGCCAGGCCCTCCTACCAGGACACGCTGCCGGCCGGGTCGACCCCCATCGGCGCCATGCGCGGCGTCCCCGACATCGCCTACCAGGCGAGTTCCCGCACCGGGGTGCTGGTTTACAACACCGCGCCCGGGTTCGCGCAGAACGGCACGAAATGCCCGACCGGTAACCCGTGCAGCGCCGGCTGGTACGTGGTCGGCGGGACGTCCTCATCCTGCCCGCAGTGGGCCGGGCTGGTCGCGATAGCAGACCAGATCGCCGGACACGGGCTCGGCCCGATCAACGCCACCCTCTACTCACTCGCCTCCGGGCCCAACTACAGCACCTACTTCTACGACGTCACCACCGGCAACAACCAAGCCGACCCCAGCGTCCCCGGCTACCCGGCGACCACGGGCTGGGACCCCGTCACCGGCCTAGGCACACCCAACGCCGCCACCCTGGTGCCGGCCCTCGCCAGTCACTGACCACCACCAATCCGGAGGGGGATCCCCCTGTGCGATCCCCCTCCGGGCACGGCCAGGCACCGATGTTCCGGCCGCCGTGCACAAACGGGCATAATCTGGCGCGCGGCCGCCGCAGGCATAACGTCCCAAGCATGAGCCCTGACCGCGCCGCACGGTGCCCCGGGAGCCTGGCAATCGGTGGCGGCTGCGCACCAGGCTCGCAGCGCCAGACCCCAACAGCCACCCGCCGCTCCCGGACACAAGCAACGACGCCAAACCTTACAAAGGCCGTCGGCGAGCCTCTCACGCGCCCGATCCGTCGCCAGCGCGGGCCACGCAGATGACCCCGATCTGTGCACAGCCGCCCAGCCAGCCCAGCTACGAGTACGGCGCGCAAAACGGCGGAATTGCGTGCCTTCTCGAGAGCGGTCACGCCTCTTTGTCAGCAGTGTCAGACAGCATGGGGTCATTGCGCTGCGATGGTCAGCGGCGACCGTGCTCACGCTCGGCCTCCTTGAGGCCGCTGTCGGCGCCCGGCCAGCTACCTGTCAGCGCGCTTATGCCGCTCACCGGGTCCGCAGGTAGTTCAGGTACGACTCGCCGCGCGGTGACAACCGGTAGCCGACGTCGAGGCTGAGGGTCAGCCCGAGTTCCTTCAGCCGCCGGACGTGCAGCTTGAAGTCCTGCCGCCCCCAGCCCATGGCTTCGGCCAGGACCGTGGACACGATGCCGGGCCGGTCAGCGATCAGCGCGAGCACCGCGCCGGTCCACGGCCCGCGGCTGCTTGAGGAGTCCATCCGGGCCAGCCTGGCTGTGATCGCGGCGACGTCCGCCTCGGTCAATCTGGCGGCGCGGGCCAGCTCGCCCCTGGGGTCTGGCCCGTCGATTCGCCGCAGCCGGATGCGGTAAACCGGCAAAACCGGGTCACCGCGCAGGCCGGCCAGCAATTCGCCGGCCCTGGCGTACCCGGCCTGGCGTGCCTGGGATTTTGCAAGGTCAGGTGCCGCTGCCGAAGTGGGCTTCCGTTCAGCTTTCCCCAGGCAGTAGGTCATCGGCCGGGCTTGCCCTTGGAGCGTTATGTGACATCTGACCTGCTCTTTCTTGGTGGTGGCGTTCTCTGGACGCGTTAGCACAGCGTCGTTATGGGATGGACCAAATAACTTGGGCTCATCCGGACTGCTGCTGACGCACGCGGCTGGATCATCAGCAGCAGCGGTGGCCGTACCAGTTGGCACACCCGGTTAACCCCGTCGCGCGCGCCCTGGTGCCTGCTTATGCGCTCGCAAGCAAATCCGCTCGCCGGCAATGGGCCCGCGTTTAACTGTGGGTGACCCGCGACCCTGTCCTAACACCCGCCGGACGTAAACAGATCGCCGAATCGGCGCGTCTTGTGCTTGCCTCGATCGCGATCGTCTGAGTGCGCAGATTGGCTGGTTCTGCGCTCCCGGGTGTTCTGAGCTCGCCCCATCTTACGTTCCTCGGCACTGGGGAAGGAATGTCTTCCAGGCGGGCGTTGTTGACGGGCCGCGCTTGGCCCCGAACCTGGCCGCAGAGGAGGACGTCGCTGTTCCCAAGCCTTTCATAATGAGGTGCTGCACCCGCAAGCACGCCAAGCCCAAGGCGGTGGGAATCCCGGTGACTGTGGCTGCTGGCTGGGCGTTTTCGGTTGAGCCATTCCACTGCTCGGCCAGTGTGAGCTGAGGTGCGAACGAGGCGTATTTCCCAACGGCCATGCATTGAAGCGGCCGAGGACAGGCCACGGTCCAAAGCATGAGATCGTAGATCTGTCCTTCCGGATTCGGGGGGGCCTGGATCGCCCACTTGTTCCCGTTCCACCGCTCGGCGAGGCTGGCGTTTCCGAACGAGCCGCCGACGGCCGTGCAGGCCGAGGGGGAGGTGCAGGCCACCCCTTCCAGGCGGATGCCCTGGACACCGGCGGGGTTGGGGGTGGGCTGGATGTTCCAGCGGGTGCCGTTCCAGCGTTCAGCTAGCGTTGCCGCGGGATTGCCCGTGCTTGCCCCGACGGCCGTGCAGGCCAACGGAGAGGGACATGCCACCCAGTTCAGGGTGCCGCCGCCGGGGGAGGATGGGTTCGGGGTTGGCTGAATGCTCCACTTGGTCCCGTTCCACCGCTCCGCCAGCGTTGGCCCCACCGGATCGCCCGCGCTGTCTACGGCGGCTCCGACGGCGGTGCACGCCGATGGGCCGGTGCAGGCCACGCCGGAGAGCTCCGCGCCCTGGACACCGGCGGGGTTGGGGGTGGGCTGGATGCTCCAGCGGCTGCCGTCCCAGCGCTCCGCCATGGTCACCCAAGTGCCGGAGGCGTTGACGGCTGCGGCGACGGCCGTGCACGCCGAGGCCGAGGTACAGGCCACTGAGTTCAGCAGGGTGGCCTGCGCGCCTGGTAGGTGGGGGATCGGAACCACGCTCCACTTGGTTCCGGTCCACCGCTCCGAGAGTGGCTGCGGCTGGCCCGAACTGTTGGAGTAGGCGCCGACGGCCATGCAGGCCGACGGCCCGGTGCAGGACACGCTTTCGAGATTGCCGCCAGCGGACGTGATCCCGGGGGGATTGGGCACGGGTGTGATGTCCCAGCCGTTCCCGTTCCAGTGCTCGGCGAGCAGCGCATGCCGGGGAGAGTTATCAATGCCGGTTCCACCGACCGCCATGCAACTGGCTGGGCTCGTGCAGGAGACGCCGATCAAACCGCTGGGCTCTGCCCCCGGCAGATTGGGCGTGTTCTGGATCTTCCAGGTCTGGCCGTTCCAGGATTCGGCAAGGCTAACCGGCGTGCTGAAGCCGTTCGCGGCGGGGCCAGCGGCCATGCAGGACGAAGGCATGGGGCAGGAGACGGCGAAGAACCCGCTAGCCGAAGCCTGGGTTCGATTGGGCGTGGGCTGAATGGACCACTTGGTCCCGTTCCACCGCTCCGCCAGCGTCACGCTGATGCCCGAACTGTTGACATAGAGCCCGACGGCCTCACAGGCCGGCGAGCTGGTGCAAGACACGCCATTGAGGAACCCGAATTGTGCTCCTGATGGGCTGGGCGCTGGCTGGATCACCCAGTTGGTCCCGTTCCACCCCTCGGCCAGGTTGACCCCCGTGCCCGAGCTGTTGATATCCAATCCGACAGCCTCACAGGCCGAGGGCGAGGCGCAGTCCACCCCGAACAGGACGCTTGCCTGTGCGCCCGCCGGGTTGGGCGTTGGCTGCGTCACCCACCGCGCTCCGTTCCACCGTTCGGCGAGGGTTCCGGAGTTGGATCCCCCGATCGACACGCAGACCGAAGACGAGGGGCAGGCCACGCCGAACAGAACTCCTCCTCCCGACACGGGATTGGGTGTCGGCTGAATCAGCCACTTCGTTCCGTTCCACCGCTCGGCGAAGGTCCCGGCGTTCGAGGCCCCGACGGCAGTGCAGGCAGAAGCCGAGGAGCAGGAGACGCCGAACAACATCCCGCCCCCCGCGGAGGGGTTGGGCGTTGCCTGGATGGACCACTTGGTCCCGTCCCACCGCTCGGCCAGGGTGATGTCCGTGCCTGAGTGAGTGAACGAGTTGCCCACCGCGACGCAGTCCGAGGACGATGTGCAATCCACGGCGTTAAGCGTGCTGCTTGCCGCTCCTTGAGGGCTGGGCGTGGGCGCTATGCTCCAGCTGGTCCCGTTCCACCGCTCGGCCAGGGTCACTGTGGTTCCGAGCCGTTTGGTGTAGTCACCGACAGCGGTGCACGAGGAAGAGCTGGAGCAGGAGACCCCGGCGAGCTGGCCAGTGCGCGCCCGTGGATTAGGGCTCGGAACGATCGACCATCCCGGGCCCGAACCTGCCGGGGCCGGTGCCAGTGAGGCGCGACCGCCAGTGTGGCCGCTCGTGCCGGCCACCTTCCCCACGGCCGATCCGGCGGATTGGGTGGCGGCGAGCGCACCAGGGGCGGCCAGCCCGGCGCTCCCCGCAGCCAAGGTGAATACGGCCACCGCCGCGAGGCATTTCTTCCTGGCTGACCCCCGAATCGCCGCGCGTGAGGTCAGCCAGCGTGCCGCCGCTCTCCCCCCGGCACCGTCCTGCTCTGCAGGTCTGAATATCCTCGCATGACCATCCAGGCATGAGGCGAAAAGGGCCAGCGCTGGCGCTAGCGCCCACCCCCAGCTCCTCCGCGAGGATGCCGCCCGGCCAGCCATCGCGGCCCTGTATTGACTCGGTGCACCGGAGTCGGCTGCCTGGCCAAGATGTGGTCGTCGCATCGGATTCTCCCCTTCTGAACTGGCCCCAAGGGCGGGCGGTGCGGCACGGCCGCCTGCGTGCGCTGCCGCCGCCACGAGGGCTCCCGAGGACATCTCGCGGCCGACGCTAGAAGGTCGGCAGGATGGCCAGAAGGGGGCATGCCCTGATCTTGAGGCAGGGGTGACCCCGCAATTTCGCGAGCCCGGGTTAGGGCTAACCCTTACGTCTCAGGCGCGCACGAAGGCCAGCACGGCGAGCACGCGGCGGTGATAGTCCGGGGTGTCGTCCAGGCCGAGCTTGGCCAGGATGCGGCCGACGTGCGCCTCGACCGTCTTGGGGCTCAGCACCAGGGTCTGGGCGATGCCCTGGTTGGACCGGCCTTCGGCGACCAGGGCGAGCACCTGGCGCTCCCGCCCGGTCAGGTCATCGAGGGGCCCGGGCCGGCGGGGCCGCTTGAGGAGGCGGGCCACGATGGTGGGGTCGAGCACGCATTCCCCCTCGGCGATGCGGGCGATCGCGTCTTTGAGGGCGCCGATGTCCGACACGCGTTCCTTCAGCAGGTAGCCCAGCGCTTCGGGGTGGTGCTCGAGGAGCAGGGTGGCGTACCGCCTCCAGGTACTGGGACAAGACCAGCACACCCACGCCGGGGTGGAAGGTGCGGATCTGCTCGGCCGCGGCCAGGCCCTCGTCGGTGAAGGTGGGCGGCATCTTGATGTCGACGATCGCCACGTTCGGGCGTTCGGTGGCCACGATCCGCAGGAGCTGCTGGGCGTCGCCGGCCGTGCCGGCGACCTGCACGCCGGCGTCTTCGAGCAGGCGGGCCGTGCCCTCCCGGATCAGCATGGCGTCGTCGGCGATCACGACCCGCATGGGAGCTCCGCTCCGATGGTGACCCCTCCGCTCGCCGCTTGCCCGACGCGGAACTGGCCCCCGACCGCACCGACCCGGTCGGCCAGGCCGGTGAACCTGGCATCCAGCTCGGGCCCGGGGTGGTGGCCCGCTGCGTCCTCGGTGACTTCGATGACAAGCCGGCCGCCGTCGTGCCGGACATCCACTGTCACGCCGCTCGCTGCGTCCAGCGTAGCCAGGTAGCCGGTGGTTTCTGCGATGACGAAGTACGCGGCGGCCTCCACCGGGCCCGGGAATCGCCTCTGCGGCATGTGAATGACCGTGACGGGGGTGGGGGTGTGCTCGCCGAGCGCCTCGACGGCCGCGGCCAGCCCCTCCTCGGTCAGGGCCGCCGGGTAGATCCCGTGGGCTAGTTCCCGGAGCTCGCCGATGGCGGCCCGGAGCCGCTCGTCGGCCTGGTCGAGCAATGCGATGAGGTTCGGGTCGGCACCGGTGCCGGGCTGGGCACGGGCCAGGCGTAGCGCGAGGGCGAGGCCGACGAGGCGCTGCTGGGCACCGTCATGCAGGTCCCGCTCGAGCCGCTGTCGCTCGGCGTCGCCGGTGGCGACAATCCGGGCCCGGGAGGCCCGCAGCTCCTGCAGCTGGGCGAGCACTTCCGCCTGCAGCCGCTCGTTGTCCACAGCCAGCCGTGCGGCGGCGGCGACCTCCTCGACGACGGCGGGATCGTCCAGCAGCCCCGGGCGGTGGAAGAGCACGGCCGCCGTCTGCCCCTGGCGCGCGAGCGGGGTCACGGTGCGGCGGTCCGGTTTCGCCGGATCCACGGCGGTCCCGGCGGCATCGACCAGCCGCCCAGGATCGGCCAGCGGATAAGCCACCTCCAGGCCCGGGTCGCCCAGCGACCGGGCCAGCACATCCCGCAGCGCCCCGGGGGTAGGTGATTCGCCCAGTTCGACCACCAGCGCGGCCATCGCGGACCGGGCCCGCCGCGCCAGCAGCCATGACCATGCCACGCCCAGGCCGATCGCGCACAGCGCAGCCGCCTGGGCCAGCCACAGGCGGTACTCGAACTGGTCGGTGCCGAGCAGGCCGCGTGACAGGCTGTGGGCGAAGTCGGAACAGGCCAGCAGCAGGTACGCGGCCCCGCCTGCGAGGACCGGGGCGGCCGCCCGGCGCAGCGGGGCGC
>Ga0207646_10000072_pt1 | contig 141756 bp, 139 predicted proteins | sample KBSK5502metaG_FD_184343 | JGI IMG/M metagenome (GOLD analysis project Ga0207646, IMG submission 184343) | Corn, switchgrass and miscanthus rhizosphere microbial communities from Kellogg Biological Station, Michigan, USA - KBS K5-50-2 metaG... | ecosystem: Host-associated > Plants > Roots >...
CTCTTTGAGAATGGATACGATCTGTGTGTCCGGAAACTTTGACTGGCGCATGAGAACCTCCTGGCTCGGGTGACGATTGTGCCAGAAAATTCTCCATTTGCCTGTCTCGATTTCAGGGGAGCTTACGTTGCCACATCGAGATTCTAGCGAAAGGCCAAAACAGATATTCGATTTTCTATTAATAGTAAGATTCAGCGATTCCTATGAAGTTTTGGCAGTCTACGAACTTACATGGAAACAATTCTTAAAACACAAACAGTGGCACAGCACAATGAAAGCATGGAATGTTTGTATAAATAGCAGATTAAAATCCGATGCAAAGGTCACATTTAAAATAATTCCCGAACGAATCGTCTAGTTGACTCCTCAAAGAAATAGCCGTCTGGACTCGCCTCATCTGGAGCTCAGTAGCAAATCATGTGTGGACGCTTAAAGCGATTGCAGCTATGTTAGATCAATAGGATTGATATCGGGGGCTGATGACAACGACCCAATTTGTTGAAATACGGATGAAGTGGAAAGAGCGAGTGAATCCCCCACGCTGTGAGCATCTTTACCTAAAATTGGAACCTCACCGACCGGTACGTTGACTCGGGTCGGCACCAGCCGATCGCCGGCGTTCGGCTGGGCCACGCGTTCTTCCTCGTGATACTCCTTCTCCGTGTTGACTGCCCAGACATCGTGTCGTTCTCCCACGATATTGCCGGCCGCATACACGCCGGTCAGCATGGAATGGTCCTGATTGTTGTACCGATGCAGCCCGTTTCGTCCGATGGTCTGTAAATTCGAGAACGCCGCCAGGTATCGGCGGATGGTAGCGACACTGTCTTGATACGTTTGGTCGTAGACCGGATAGGCCTTCTCCATACGTACCACCGTTCCATCTTTGACCTCCCGCGGATCGATCAACCCGATGTGCGCACATTCTCGAATGCCAAGCTCAATAAGCCGCTCCTGCGGCCATGACCACTCCTCGTCCTTGTCCCACAAGAAATATTCCAACCCTAGTGAGGTCCGCGAGGGATCCGGCACCATGTAAGGGCTCCAGTTCTTGTAATTCTGAATCCGCCCGAGCTTGACCTCCGGCGAATGGACATAGAGCCAGTTGTCGGGAAAGACCGATTCGCGATCCACCACCAACACCACCGTCAAATAATCCCGGTAGCGAAGGCCTTGTGCGGCCTTGAGCACTTCGTCGGGCGGCAAGGGATCCAGTGCATGGACGAGTTCACGCAGCGGCATGGTCGACACAAAGTGCCGGCCGTCATACTCAAGCTGCTCCCCGCTTCCATTCCGCCCGGACACGCAGTCGACCCGGCCATGACGATGCCGGATACGCTCGACCTTCATCCCCTGCACCGTCCGGGACCCCTGACGTTCGATTAAGCTTCGACACCGTTCCCACATCATTCCCGGGCCAAAGCGGGGATAGTGAAATTGCTCGATCAGCGAGGTCAGCGTCGACCCGTCTATGCCGTGCTTCGCCCCAAACAACGCATTCCGGACGGCTTGCTTGAGAGACAGATTCTTGATCCGTTGTGCCGCCCAATCCGCCGAGATCTCCGTACAGGGAATACCCCAGACCTTTTCCGTATAAGCCTTGAAGAAGATACTGTAGAGCCGATACCCAAAGCGGTTGGATACCCATTGTTCAAAGGTCTTTTCGTCGTGGATGTGAAAGAACTTGGCCTTGACGTAGCTGAGGCCGATGAGAAATGATTCGATCGGACCGAGACCGGCCAGCGCATTCATCGGTTTCAGGGGATAGTCGAAGAAATGCTGGTTGTAGTAAATGCGTGAAATCCGGGGCCGGAGCAGAAACTCTTCTCCGAGAATTTCATGCCACAACTCATTGATCAGGGGCACCTTGGAGAAGAATCGATGGCCACCGATATCAAAACGATATCCATGGTAGTTGACGGTCTTCGATATACCCCCAACCTGATCGCTGGCTTCGAGCACCGTGGAGGTCATGCCACGCTTCCCTAACTCGTAGGCCGCCGTCAGGCCTGCGGGTCCCGCACCGATGATGACGGAAGATTCTTGGGAAAAGGACGGACGATATGATAGGACGGATCCACGCGATTCGGCAGCAGCGCATGACATCCTCACCTCCCTACGCCCAGGACCTTCAGTCTGGAAGTTTCCATTTACATCGACTACACCATTATCGCGTCATAACCGATAACCTCTCCAAATGGCTGTGCAGGACATGTTCAGTCAATTCCTGTCCGATTCGATGATGGACAGCGGGCGACGGATGCGGGTCAAACTGGCTCGCCGTGTACTGCTCCTCGGTAAACTCGTTTCCCAAGAACGACAGATCGATATACGTGATGCGGTCGCGTGCCAGTTGGTCCGGCACAGGGCCCCAAGAATTCCCTTGCATTGGAAGAAGCACGATGGTGTACGAGAGCCCGCGTTGTTCTGCAGTCTCCTTGAATTGCTGGATGTATTGGTAAGATTCGGGGATCTCGCCTCGTGACAGAACTTGGGTGATATCGACAGGCTTAAAGAACAAAAGCACGGCAATATCTCTCAGGACATACGTCAAGTGAATACCCCGTAGAACCTGACTTGTCATCGAACCAACACGACTTATAAAGGACAGCTTCTGATTGATTAAATACCCTGACTCATCAATAGTGGGCGTTCGAGTCAAGTTGAAATCTGAAAGAACGATGGCCATCATGACAAGATCCGGCTGGATGTCCAACATGCGGTATTGCAGTGTCGCCGCCATCTCTTTGACGCTATATGCCGATGCGCCAAAGTTAAACACCTTCACCTTGACGGACTGTTTGGGTTGATTAAGCGCGTCTTCCAGCACTTGTGTGAACGTATCCTCGGTTCTTCGGACACCTTCGCCAAACGTGACAGAATCTCCGACAATGGCGATACGATACTCGTTGGCTTGCTTGACGCCATATACCACTCCGGATGTCTTTGCCCGCAGGCCGAGACTATCGGTATTGATAATGGCAAGACCCCTCGCCTTGGCGTGTAGAAGATTGGGTTTATGGATATAGGGAATATCTTGGCTTCGGTCGAATGGCCTGTAGATAGGATCGTACAGATGGCTTTGAGCATATCCCCACGTCCTGATCGCACCTTCCAACAGAACAAGAGTGACGAGCAACACGCCCACGGTTGCAAAAAACGTTTGAAGTAATCTGCTAGCCGGAATGCTCTTCCTCTGTCTTGAGGCGTCTGGGACCTGGGGAGGAATCATCGTCTCGTCCCTTTCGTACGCTCCCAGAAGAACCCCGCGGCATTGGCGGCTTGTGCCATCATGTGTCATAACGTCGGGAATAGTGACTTCGGGCCCTGCGATTCCCGCTATGCAACCAGCGGTCGCACAGCTCACGATCCCCACCTGCCGCACGTGGATAGGTCACGTCGAAGCCGGTACATGTTGGTGAGGCATGTTTATCCTCCTTACCTATGGACTTCGCTGTACTCGCGAGGTATCGCGTCGAGGTCGGTCCAGAAATTTCAATTCGCTATCTCGTACAAACGCTGTTAGCTCTTCGCCGATTCGCCGATGAACCGCAGCCGAGGGATGTGCATCGAACTGGCTCGCCATGTACTGCTCCCGCGTAAATTCCTCTAGGAGAATTGTTAAATCGAGATACGCGGTGTCATCCTGCCTTAGGCGCTCTGGAAGAGAACCCCATCCCTGCCCCCATGTTGGCAATAGCACGATCACATATTGAATACCCTGTTGCAGCGCCGATTCCCTAAACTGTTGGAGATACCCGTACGATTCTGAAATCCTATCCTCGATAGAAGCCTGAGCAACGCTGAGGAAGACGATTTCTCTAAGCAGATACGTCAAATGAACATTCCTCAATAGATCACGTAGCGGAGAATCAACTGGGAAAAAAGTTTTCTTTTGATCAATCAGGTTCAGGTAACCTCTCGAGTCAATGGTGGGCGTTCGAGAGAGGTTGAAGTCAGTAGGAATGATGGCCATGACAACCAGGTCTGGCTGAATGTCCACCATTCGAGACGGAAGCATTGCAGCCATCTGTTTGATGCTGTAGGCCGACGCTCCGTAGTTGAATACTGTTACACTATCGGCCCGCTGCTCATTGAGGCGCTCTTCCAATACCTGGGCAAATGTGTCCTCTGTCCGAGGGACGCCTTCGCCAAACGTGACAGAATCTCCGACAATGGCGATACGATACTCGTTGGCTTGCTTGACGCCATGTACCGCTCCGGAAGTCTTTGCCCGCAGGCCGAGACTATCGGTATTGATAATGGCAAGACCCCTCGCCTTGGCGTGTAGAAGATTGGGTTTATGGATATAGGGAATATCTTGGCTTCGGTCGAATGGCCTGTAGATAGGATCGTACAGATGCCTTTGAGCATATCCCCACATCCTGATCGCACCTTCCAACAGAACAAGAGTGACAAGCAACACGCCCACGGTTGCAAAAAACGTTTGAAGTAATCTGCTAGCCGGAATGCTCCTCCTCTGTCTTGAGGCGTCTGGGACCTGGGAAGGAATCATCGTCTCGTCCTTTTCGTATGCCCCCAGATGATCCCTTCGCGTCAGACTGCATTTCAAGTTTGGAGAAAGACGGCTGGAGTTGTCTGACGTTGATTCGGCGCACAGCTTGTTTTGCAGAGAAGCCATTGATCATTCTCCAGCGTATCCTGCTGAGTGAGCGCCGTCAGGTTGCGTCGCAAATCCTTCCGGGACCGGGTCCGGCGCCTGATAATCGGTACGCTGTTCCTGTTAAATCCCGCGCTCTCCGGTTGACCGTCGGATTTGATTTTTCAGGCTGTAACAGCTGTAAGAGTCATATGGTCTTTCATAACTTCTCCACCCAGGGCTACCTCAATGATGAAGTTTTCCAGTTGTTGCACATGTCGGTCGGCAGCGAATTGTCGACTTAATTTCTCCGATGGCAATTGGGTAGCAAGTAGATCGGCCTGAGACGAATTCAAGAAGGCAACCCACTCTTCAGCACTGTCCATGATCGCCAGACCAGATCCGGATTGGCAGTCGAGGCCACGGAGGGCATGGACGGTTGCGAGAACCGGCATCCGATTGTACAGGCTCTCCGCAAGCTTGATATTTACGCCGGCCCCTATGCGAGTGGGGCAAATCATGATGTCAGCCTGATCCCAGACCGCTCCGAGTTCCTGAACAAAGCCGTGGACGACGACTCTGTCGGAAGCGGGTATTTGCTCACTCTGCCGCCCAAAGACGTGAACTACAATAGAACGATGCACCTTCGTGAGGATCTCATTGTTCAGCCAGTTCCAGTTTTGGCGATTGGGCCACCAGGCAAAATCAGCGAGGTACCCGAGGCGAAGATGCCCACGGGGCTGACGCCTACGGAGTATCGGAGGCTCCGTAAACAGCGGTGGTACATAAAGGGCGTGCAACCCCGGCACTTGGGCACAGCCCCAAGCCATGTCGGTCGTGGAAAGGAAAATGACTCCTCGAGTGCGACAGAAACCCTCGATCTCATAGCGACGTTGTTTGGCAATTTCGCGTTTGAACATCCACGGAAAGATCCGGGAGTTGCTCAGTTGCTGAATCAGCACTTGGTGTTCCAGGTTATGGGCTATTAGGATCGTGGGCATTAAAGGCGGTAGGGCGTCGAGAGCCCACAACATGTCACTGCTGTTGATCAACACGGCATCGTAATCATGAGCACGTACGGTTTCGCGGATCCTCAGTCTATGCTCGTGCTGACGTGCAAACAGTACTTTTGCTGGGAGTTCTGATATGCACGACTTGGCCAACGACATCAGTTGTCGCGACCGGTGTCGGGGGCCAGGAGGAGCGTGAAGGGGGCCAACCAGATCAACCGTGTAGCCTCTCCGCAGGGCTGCAACCAGCCCGCGGGTATAGGTCCCCGCGCCCCCAGGATGTGTAGCAGGGTCAACCAGAGACGCAATGAGTAACTTGGCCATAGCGTTCAGCGATATTTGGTTTCGTCCACGGGCTGATGCCGGAAGGCTAACAACATGCCTTTGATCTCGAGAAAATGGATCCAAAACGTGAGTGCTAGGGCTACCGGGTAGTCTGTGAGCCGCAGACCGTAATGGCGGCCTACCCGGAAACACGTTCCCCAGCTCTCAATGACTCGACCTAGATAAAATAAAGGAATGGAAGCCTGCCCGAGCCGGAGAAGCCAGCTAAATCGCAATCCGGGATTGATCTGACGAATGCGGATCGTGGCCCAGCCGATGTGACAACGGATATCGCGCTCCATCGACCATCCTTCGAATTCGTGAATTACGGTCATAGTCGGCTGAAAGAGAAAGCGGCCACCGTCCTGCATGATGGCCGCAGATTGCAGCTGTGCGGCGTAAGGGCCTTCGTTTTCTGGGAGCGGAAACCGCTCCCAGACCCTTCGGAAAATACCCGCGTTGTTGTTCGAAATGTAGTGGTTCGACGCTTCTTTGCCCGGATCGAGATAGCCGCGGGTCAGGACTGAGAAACTTCGCTCGAGTGCGGTTGTGCCCTCATACACCGTCCGACCGCTGACGGCAACGTGTTGGGGATGGGACCGCAATGTGTTGATCATCGACTGAAGCCATCCCGAAACCGGAATACAGTCCGCATCCAGGAGGGCTATGATTTCACCCTGAGCAGCCCTGACGGCAGCGTTTTTCCGCTCATAACTCCCATCATGGGGCACACCGAGCACCCGCAAGCCTGGGAGCCCGGTGATCAAATCAGCGGGCAGCTTCCTGGCACGCTCGTCCGTCTCAACGAGCAGAAACTCAACCGGTTCGTCAACTTCTTGTGAGGAGAGGGCTTGAAGACAACTGCGGAGATCCTTAAGATCTGCGTGGCGCGCTGTGTCATGGTCCGCGACAATCACCACGCTGACCAGCGGCCTGGAGTTGCAGTTACTCCCTGGTCGGTCCTTCTCACGACCGGCGACGCCTTCCGACGTGTTGATTACCAGAGATGGCATGAAAACGTCCTGCCTTTTTGTTGGGATCCCCCCGTCCTTGAACCTACTTGGCCATAGCCTGCGACTCCCGCTGAGCGATTCCACCCAGAAACACGTCATAATGGAAACTCAATACGATATACTGCGCTTGACGCAAGGGCTTCAATACCTCAGAGGGGGGATAGGAACACCGAACATCGGCAAGAGTGCGCCCGTACTTGTCCTTGCCGTGAGTCTGCAGTGTGACATCCTTGCCGAAGACCAGTTCTGACGCGGCTTGCTTCGCTCGCTTGCCGTAGGCTTGGCCTTTCTCTGGACAGTCGATCCCACTGAGGCGGATACGTTCCGGGCGTTGGTTGTGAAGGACTTCGATGGTATCGCCGAGCGGGTGCTCCTTGTGCTTGTCGTTCAGCGCGTTGAAGGCGGACACCGCGACCTCGGCCTCCCGCATGTAGCCCGCTGCCGCTTGCTGCTGCCAGAACCGGTACTCCCCTCGGAGGTTCAGAAGGTTATAGCTGCCTTATAGGTTGGTTATTCTCCTGGACACACTAGGAATAACCCTGGGCCCAGGTGGAATATCCCCCTATGTAATCCCTTGGATAGAAGACTGGAGGAAGTTATTTAGAGGCGCTCTTCGTCGTGTTCTGACGTGGAGTCGACTGTTCTGCAAGTGGAAGAAAGTACGACGACCTATTCTACTTCATGTCGCGATCTTCAACGAGGCGATTATACAGGCTGGCATGTCGCCTGGCGCTTTCCTCCTTCGTGTATCGCGTGAGCACCTTTGCACGGGCATCCTTCAACTTGGCCAATGCCGGAGCGGGGTTGGCGATGATGTCGAGAGCAGCATCTGCCCATGCGTCCGGATCTGATGGATTCACCAAGTTACCATATGTTCCGTTTTCAAGAATTTCCGGAAATGCACCGCTGCGACTTCCCAATAACGGCACCCCGGCGGCAATCGACTCCAGCACCACGTGACCAAACGCTTCGTTGTACGAAGGGATCAATAAAAGATCTATATTGGACATGATCTCGCAAATCTGAGTACGGTGACCGGTGAACTCGACGTTGTCCGAGAGCCGCAGTGCCGCCACTTGATCCTTGAGTTCTTGTTCCAGGCTGCCGGCACCGACGATCTTGAGTTGAGTTTCGGGAACGACGTCGACGATTTTCCGCATGGCGGCGATCGCAATACGATGTCCTTTTTCATATTCCAGCCTTCCGACAACGCCCAAGACTGGACGAGCGGGATTCTTTAGAGCGCGGATCTCCGGTAAATCAGTGCGGCCCGCAAGAAAGCGGCCGAGATCGAAAAAGCCGCCAATGATCTCGGCACGCTCCCATTCGTGGGGCAGCAACTCCTCCTTAACTAAATGCTTCGCGACACAGACATAGGCGTTGGTGCTTGTGGACAACCAGGAGTGCATGAAACGCATGAACGGTCTGAGAAACCAGCGTGGGCTTGGCCCTCCTCCAAAATTTATCGTCGCGATGATCACCGGAACCCGCGCCAGTTTGGCGGCCAAGCGGGCCCACACATTGCAAAATCCTGATTGCGTCTGAACGATGTCCGGTTGAATGGAGCGGAACGTCCTATAAAAGGCATAAATGGCCCTGATCATGGCCGCTGGATCTTTGAGACACGGAACGCCGAGCCCAAGCTCATGGATTTTGCAACCGGTTGCCAGTACCGCAGCGCCAAGTGAAGAGGTGGTCGGCATCATGGTGACGATTTCGAAGCGGAAGCACTTGCGATCAAGTTCTTCGGCAAGTCCTAGCGGTGCATGCTCTCCACCGGCATCACGATAAAAACCAAGATACACATACAGCACATGTATTCTTTTCATGCTCGCCAAGATGTTTCGTCAATAGTGTAAGGCGACACGATTGCTTCGATAGCTCATCCCGCGCCGACATTCTTGCATAGACATCCGTGTATCCATACACTCAGTGCTATACGATAAGTGGCTGGCCGGGAAGATTCTCGTGAGGGACGCCCACCGCTGCACAGACCGTCGCAGTCAAATCAACCAGATGAGGGTTCCGGCCGTTGATCGCACGGTAAGTTCCAGACCCTGGCACGATAATCGCGCGCGAACCGTGGACGTGGTTTCCTGACCGGCCTGACCCTACGCCGCCGCGCAACACGGTTCCGTATATCGGTGAGGTCACACCGCGTAGATGTATGGCCTGCTCGTCACTCCATCGAATGACGAGGTCGGGGAGCTGGTCAAGCTTTGGGCCAGGAGGTAAATGTTCTCCAGGACGTTCAATGCTCGCGATGCATTCTTTACCATCAATGTCGCAATAGGTGCGGAGGCCCGCGGCGATCTCGTCACAGAGTGCGTTTGTTTCGGATTCGGCGACAATGCCATTCAGCTCGCGACCGCGGATGTTGAGCCGAATCAACCCGGGGCCGTCCGAGGGTAGTGAAAAGGCCCGAAGGGTTGCCCAGTCCTCTCCTGCTGTGCCTAAGCGGGCGGTGAGTGCGAGCGAGAGGGAGTCTGGCAGGAGATCCGCAACTCGAGTTCGAAGCGAGGTGGGAACAATTGCGCGAAGTCTCGTCAGGGCGTCACTTCCTGATGACCTCTGGGCCGCGATGCCGGGAGTCAGAACACGTTTCAACATCGCCGGAAGAAGGTCGGCCCGACAGGTCTCCGGGGCCATACCCTTGGGCCAGAATACAAGCAGATCTGCGTCGTCGGGTAAAGTGTCCAGTATACGACCGAGTGCTGCGTCCGCTGCTAGATAGACGTCGACCAACGAGTTCTTCAGTAAAACGCTCCCAGTTGAGGACCGTCCGATGAGATCGACGGACGCTGGATTAAAAAACTGGTGACCCGCGAGATGTATCGCGACTATATGCACCCATAGGACATCAGTAGCCTTCTTATCCAACAATCGTTCAACTGCCGCAGCCAGACGGCCAGGCGCCTGTATGAGGATTTCCCGGAGGTGTAACAGATGGCTCTCCGATGGCTGACCAAATGTTTCCTCACCCCTCGGGGTCTTGCCAAGGAGTTTCGAGAGTTCCCTGCTCACGTCAAGAGGACGCGACCACTTGGCTAAATGGACTCGTGATCGAAACTGGCATCCGCTTACCATGACACTGTTGTCCAGATCCTGCACCGGATGCTCGGGTGGATCGATGGCCAAGACTCGTTTGCCTGCCCGATCCAGTCGTCGGAACAGCGTGTCATCTGGCATCAGTTCGTGGGACAACCGGAGCCTTTGCTCGGGAGCCGACCAGGTAAACAAGGAATAGATTCCGTGCTCTGACAGATGGTGACCGGTGTATAGAGTCGAGTACGCCGATCCATCGAGATATGGGGGATCGAGATTGACGTACTCGCCCTGTCGTTGAAGAGCTGCAAGATGCGGCATTCGGTTGTCACAGATCAATTGCTCGATCAGGGGAACCGATGGAGCCTCCAATGAGATGGCCGCAATCACGCTGTGCGCTCCATAAGACAGAAAGGGTGAGCCGTATCCAGCCTTGATCCTGGTATCTACAGGTTGGCCCGAAAAATAACAGGAATGAACATGCCCCGGGAACTCATCGCTCGCAACGCAATTGATTGAACCCTGCATCCTGACTCAAGAGCGTTCAGTGAGACTTGCGAAGCTGATCCCGAACTCTTTGGGCTATGAGGGCTACCGTACCCCAAACGCCCCGGTAATGGAGTGACCATTTGACGAGGTCTAAGTTATTTCTCCTCGCATCATGGCCGCACGTAACCGCCAGTTTCCCCCACCTCATCACGTGAACTCTTCGTGAATGGTCAGCATTGATCGTCCGGGCAATTATTTGCAGATTCGGATAGCGCCCATGGATTATTTTTACTCTATTATGCACAAATCCAGGTGACCCAAATCTGCAATTATACTCCGGAGTCAAACTTGCCACTCTCACGTTGCTACTGTAGACCGCTTCTCGAAATGTAGGCTGGTCGTTCAGGTTACTCTCCAACATTGTTACTTCTCCGAAGGGGGTTAACCACTGTTGCTCGTTTCCTAAATCTCTCTCATATAAGGCTAACCAGTTAGCAAACAACTGCGCAATTTGGGGAGATTTCTTAAACAAAAGAACCCCTGTATTAAACTCGGGGAAACTGTCTGGAATACCATGAACTCGATACACGGCTCGATACGAGCTGTGAGCCACGGCGAGGTCGAACCGATCTAACAATGGAAATAGCTCAAAAAATGTATCGCATACGTATGTATCAGTATCTAAGAACAACGTGTGTTCGTAGGGAGAAGAATTCATGAACAATACTTTATCCATCAAACTAAAGCGGGGCTGCTCTATAATGACCACATTGTCAATATGTTTCGATTGGACATTTTCATCGCAAAATAGTGTGACCGGCATATCTGGCATTTTGCCTTTTAGACTTTCCACAGAGACGCAAGCCTCGTCAATAAATTTTCTCCCTGTGGCGATATAGATGACCCCAATAGACATAAGCGAGAAGGGGATTCGGAATTTATTGAGAAATTCGGTGGGCCATGTGGGGTCGAGTCTACGGCCCGCGGATTCATAGTCCCAAGAAGCCATAGCATACATCAAGAGGAATCGTCAGCAGCAGAGGAGAATTCCCGATAGCACAGGTCTGTCAAGGTGTTGTGGCACAGGATTGCAGACTTGAACCTGGATTGTCGCTTGATGGGATAGATTGATGTAAGTGATTGATTTTTGGTGGGCCGTGTAGGGGTCGAACCTACGGCCCGCTGATTAAGAGTCAGCGGGCAATTATAGCCAGGAAAAGAAGAGAGAACACCATAGTGTATCCTCATGAGAACAAGGATATTCTGATTCTGCTGCGCCACAAAGTGATTGACAGAGCACCTCCACCCTCTACTCAATGATTATCATGAATCACATTCACATCGGCTTATCGGGATATTCGTACAAACCATGGCAGGGTGCGGGACGGTTTTATCCCGAGAAACTGAAGTCGGCTGAATTTCTCAGGTATTATGCCGGCCGCTTCAACACGGTTGAGCTTGATGGTATGTGGTACCGCTTGCCGACTGAACAAACGGTGCAGGGATGGCTGGAGCAGACGCCCCCGTCCTTCATCTTTTCACCGAAAGCGCATCGGCAGATCACGCATATGCATCGACTGAAGCCGGACGCGCTGGCCTTTGTCGAGACGATGCTGGACCGGCTGGCGCCGCTGATCAAGCAGAAACGGCTTGGACCAATCCTGCTGCAACTCTCACCGAACTTTAAGCGCGATGATGATCGGCTCCAAGCGTTTTTAGAACAGGTGCCACGGACCGTGCGCTGGGCACTTGAGTTTCGACACGGATCCTGGCATGCGCCGGAAGTGGAGGAACTCTTGAGGCGGTATGGCGTCAGTTGGGTGGCGGCAGATACGGATGAGTCTCCGGCTCAGATTCGCGATACGGCTGAGTTCTGGTACGTGCGCTTGCGACGGAGCGAATACACCGAGGCGGCGTTATCGGAATGGGCCGCACGTTTCACTGATATGGCCCGGCAAGGGAAGGAGTGCTTCGTCTACTGCAAACATGAGGATGAAGGATCGCCGTGGATATGGGCGGACCGCCTTCTCGAACTCGTAGGATGATGAAAAATTTCCACTCCACGCCCCACTCACCTACCCCGAACGCTGGCACACTCAATGGGGCATTACCGTACGTGCTGGCCAAAAACTTTTAAGGTCTCGCCGAGCTTGTCGGCTAGAAACAGGACGTCCTGAACTTCGGTCGATAATGACCAGGAGACGCGGAGCATGTGCGGTGACTCACGGTACCTCAATGGCTTGATCGCGATATCGTATGTGGCATTCAAGTATTCTGCTATTTGAGTCACATCGAATCCTGTCTTGTTTATCTGAAACGACAAGATCCCCGGTGCATGAGGACCACCCCACCCGGCGATTTTCACATCACGCATCCGGCTCATACGCTCCCTGAACAATGTTCGTAGGCCGGCAAGGTCCCCCATCGCCGGTAATTCCTGCTGCTTCATTTCACAGGCCCGGGCAAATCCCGAAATGAGGCCGATATTCTGCGTGCCAAGGTCAACGTATTCCTGTGCGCTTCCTGTCACTGAAAGCCCGGACTCCTGACGCGCATGTCTTTCTTTGTATCGTTTCGTCATCAGGAGTGCACCGGTCCCCATGGGACCGGTGCACCACTTATGACCTGAGAAATAATACAAATCGATATCGAGTGTTCCCAGATCCACGGGGATGTGCCCGACAGCCTGCGCGCCATCGATCGCCAGAGTAATATTTCGCCTTCCGGCTATTTCGCATACCTGCTGCAAGGGAAATACTCTGCCGTCGGTGTGCGCTACGTGGCTCACGGTAATCAGCCTGATCCTTCTCTCGTTACAGACATCGTCGAGTTGGGTGAGGAATCTTTCTTCAGAACTAGCGGAAATGATGATCAGCTCCACACCTCGCTGCTTCAGGCTGAACAGAGCCTGCAATGTTGACAGATGCTCCTGGTCTGACGTGACGACAATATCTCCTGTATGGAACTCAAGCGCAGCCAAGGCGAGTCTGTACGCAGTTGTAGTATTGGGGACGAAGACGAGAGAATCTCCTCCTTCGCCAAGATTCACGTGAAGTAACCGGGCAACCTTTTGTCGGCAATTTTCCACTTGTTTGCGGTACCAGGCGATGCCAGACTCAGAGAATAAGAGGGTGCGGAATTCGTTAGAGACAGCCTGCATCTCTTCGACCGCCTCGACGCGTGCAGGATGTAAACCGGCATAATTGAAATAACGCATGGGCGGTATACTCCTCAGGAGCATTCTGCCATCCCGCATGACCGGGAATGAAGCGGAAAGCGCTTGGACAGAAAGGATGCTTTTATGCCAAAAGCCATCTGGAATGGGACGACGTTGGCCGAAAGTACCGAGGGGCGAGTGGTCGAAGGGAACTACTATTTCCCGCCTCAGTCAATCAAGAGAGAGCACTTCCAACCAAGCACGACGCATACGACCTGCTCCTGGAAGGGGGAAGCAAACTACTACGACATTGTCGTGGGGGAGAAGATCAATAAGGACGCGGCTTGGTATTATCCTTCACCCAAGGAGGCGGCCAAACATATCACTGGATATGTGGCCTTTTGGAAGGGAGTACAAGTCGATGACCACTAAGACACTCCCCACAACTCATCTCACACGTGCACTGGCTCACGCTCGCGCAGCCACCGATGCCCTATTCGAGCTGGTTCGACCTGAAGCCTTCCATGACCGACCGGTCTCCGAGCGTCATCGAACGATTTTCTACTTCGGCCATCTCGAGGCGTTTGACTGGAATCTCATGAGCCACGTCATGGGAGTTCCGTCATTCCATCCGGAATTCGACCGACTCTTCGCGTTCGGGATCGATCCGGAATCAGGACAGTTACCAGCGGACCAGCGCTCGGATTGGCCGGAGACAGCAGAGGTCCAACGGTATAATCAACGCGTTCGGCAGGCCATAGATGATCTTTTGAACCGGGTATCGGAGCAGATGCTCGCTGTTGCGATCGAGCACCGGTTGATGCACGCCGAAACCTTTGCCTATCTCCTGCATCACCTGTCGGCGACGCAAAAAGATATTCCCCTGGTTGCACCGCCTCTACCTGGCCCAACTCCCGTGCCTACGGCCCTTGAAATTCCTGGCGGCACTGTGACACTAGGCCAACGTCGCGAGCACCCCTATGGCCAATCTCAATTTGGATGGGACAACGAATTCGATGGCCATGAGGCCTCTGTCGCTACGTTTGCCATGAGCAAGTACAAGGTCACGAACGGAGACTACCTCGAATTCGTTCGCGCCGGTGCAAAGCCGCCGCACTTCTGGACGTGGCACGAGGGCCAGTGGCATTGGCGAGCCATGTCGGGAAACGTGCCGTTACCGATGGATTGGCCGGTGTATGTCACCCATGAGGAGGCACACGCCTTCGCAGCCTGGATCGGTAAGAGACTACCGACTGAAGCAGAGTTTCATCGGGCAGCCTACGGAACGCCGGATGGCGAAGTAGAACGATTCTACCCATGGGGCGACGGCCAACCGGATAGCCGACGGGGAAACTTCAACGGGGACCGATGGGATCCTATTCCCGTGACCGCCACCCCGCTCGGAGACAGTGCCTTCGGAATTTCCCAACTGGTCGGCAACGGATGGGAATGGACATCGACGGTCTTTCAGCCGTTTCCGGGATTCCAGCCCCTCTCGTTTTATCCCGGATACTCCGCTCGCTTCTTCGATGGCGACCATTATGTACTCAAAGGGGCGTCCCCGCGGACAGACGCCCGTTTGCTGCGCCGATCATTTCGCAACTGGTTCCGACCCAACTTCCCCTATGTCTATGCCGGATTTCGATGCGTGGAGAACTAGGCCATGGACCCATTAACGCGCCACGCCAGAGCGACCCCGGAGCGGCTGAGCGCGTTCTCCGACGCTGTGTTTGCCGTCCTTATCACAGTGTTGGTTTTGGAACTGCGCCCTCCGGAGTTCCCCACCTTTAAGGCGCTCCTGTTGCTCTGGCCCACATGGCTAAGCTATGCAGTGAGTTACCTTTTTATCGCCATTGTTTGGGCCAATCACCATTACCTCATGCGCTATGCGACGGAGGCGACGCCTCGACTGATGTGGTTCAATTTCGGGCATCTGTTTTCCGTGTCGTTGCTTCCGCTCTCCACGGCATGGATGGCTGTGAGCAAATTGGCGCCGCAGCCCGTTGCCTTCTACGCGGCTGTTTTCTTTCTGGTGAACATAACCTATATATTCCTGATTTGGGAGCTTATTGACCGCTCTCCGATTGACGACGTCCCGCCGAGGGTGCGCAGCAGCATGCATTTCCGATCGATCGCGACGCTCTGCCTTTTCGGGATGGCTGCGGTTGTAGCGCTAAAATATCCTCTACTTGGACTCGGAATTTGTTGTTGCTGTCCGATCGTGTATTTGAAGCCAGAGGCACCGCGAGCGGGCAAGCAAATATTTAGTTCGGCTCCGTCGTCGAATGAATAGGTAGCGTCGAGCCGGCGAGGTCAGTAAGGCGCTTTATGAGTACACGACGATGATGTCACAGACTGTCCACTCAGACGCGCTTCGCGAATTCGCCGTCGCAGTGAACGACGGTCTCGCGAAGGTCGGCCAACGCGAACTGCCTTCGATGTACCTGTACGATGAGTTGGGAACGGCGCTGTTTGAAGCGATCACCCTGCTACCCGAATATGGGCTGACCCGTGCCGAGGAGCGCATCCTCCGCCGCCATGCCGGAGACATGCTCGAACATCTCCCGCCTCCTGTGTCCGTAGTCGAGCTGGGAAGCGGCAGCGGACGGAAGACCCGCTGGATTTTGGAAGCGCTCGCCGACCGGGAACCGGTGGCCTATTTCCCGATCGACATATCCGCTACAGCCCTCATTAAATGCCACCAAGAACTGGGACACATCGGTGCGATGAGCATGGTCGGACTGGAGAAATCGTATCTGGAAGGACTTCAGGATGTCGCGGCCCTTCGCCGACCCGATCAGACACTCCTGGTGTTGTTCCTGGGGAGCACCATCGGCAATTTTGATCCACCGGCAGCAGAGATGTTTCTGCGCGACATCCGTCGGCAGCTCAAGTCCGGCGACGCCCTTCTCCTGGGGACGGACGTAGAGAAATCGGTCCATGACATGTTGCTGGCCTACGATGACCCGGCTGGAGTGACCGCCGCCTTCAATCTCAATCTGCTTGCCCGGATCAATCGGGAACTCGGAGGGGACTTTATCCTACGGGACTTCGAACACCACGTCCGGTACCAGGAAACGGACCGGCGTATCGAAATGCACCTACGCTCGACAGGAAAACAGACCGTGTCGATTCGTGCCGCGGACTTTACTTGTACTTTTAGAGAAGGGGAAACAATCTGGACGGAAGCCTGCCACAAATTCCGCGTCGAGGAAATTCCCGGCATCGCTCGACGCACGGGATTCCTCTGCGACGCGCAGTGGATCGATACCGAATGGGCGTTTGCGGAGCATCTTCTGATCGCCGATTAGCGAAGCAGTCCGGCGTCCCGAAGGAACTGCTCGGCGACCTCCCGCACAGGACGATGAGCCCCATCCACCTGATAGTTCAATTTGCGCATGGTGAGGTCGGTGAACAACCCGGACAGCTCGGCGAGGGCTTGCCGCAAGGGAGGGTTGGCCTCAAGGCTTTTGCGCCGGACCGCCAAGGCACAATCGTACGGAGGGAAATACCTCTTGTCATCCCGCAGAACCAACACATCCATCACCGACAACTGGCCATCGGTGGCATTCCCGGCCACCATGTTCACTTGTCGTTGTTCGAGTGCCTTGTACAGCAAACCGAGGTCCATGGTCTTTGGAGATCCTAGGATGGGAAGATCATAGGTCTTCAGTAACCCGGCCAGTCCATCCGACCGCTGCTGAAATTCATATCCCACACCGAGGTTCCAACCAGGAGAATACCTGGCCGCCTCGCTCAAGGTCACGGTCTTGTTTTTCCGGGCGTCATCTCCACGGATCACCATGGCGAACGTGTTATTGAAGCCTAACGGGGCCATCCATTCCACGCCGAACCGCCCCTGATATTCAGCTCGAACGAGGGCCAATGCGGCAACCGGATCGTGCGCAGGCGGCAACTTCAAGACGGTCGCCAGCGCGGTCCCCGTGTACTCAGGATAAAGGTCGATGTCCCCGTTCAGGAGCGCCTGGTGCACCAAGAGAGTCCCGCCCAGGTTCAGTTGACGATCGACGTGACGACCGAGCCGCTGTTCAAGATGTTGCGCCACGATCTCTCCGATGATCACCTGCTCGGTAAAATTCTTCGAGCCGACCGTGAGCGGGCGTTCCTTGATACAGGCGAGGATTCCACCGACCCACAACCCGATAATCACACAGGCGACAATTTGTGTTCGACCCATTCAAGTCCTCGATCAGCAGCCAATGCGATGAACGCAGCCGGAACCGCGCCGGCCAGAAGCAGCGTCGTATCGACAGATGCCAGGCCGCGAAAGATGAATACACCCAGCCCGCCGCCGCCGATGGCCGCGGCAATCGTCGCCGTCCCGATCGTCGTCACGGTCGCGATCCGCAGGCCGGCCAGGATCGTCCTCGTGGCCAACGGAAGTTCAACCTCCCAGAGAAGCTGCCGTCCCGTCATGCCCATGGCGAGCGCCGACTCACGCACTGTGGAGTCCACGTTCAGAATGCCGGTGAGAGTATTCCGCAGAATGGGCAAGAGCGCATACAACACGAGCGCGACAATCGCCGTGTGCTTGCCGATCCCGCCAAGAAAAGGAAGCGGAATCAGAAACCCGAAGAGCGCCAGACTCGGCACGGTTTGCATGATGTTCGCAAACCCCAGCACCCACCTTTGAAGGACGGTGCGCCGGGTGAGCAGAATGCCCGCCGGAATGGCAAGCGCCGCGGCAATCCCCATGGAGAGGCTCACCAGGAACAGGTGTTCGAGCGTCAAGTCGAGAATGTCGCGCGCCAACCCGGGAGGCATCAGGTTGTCTCCTTCCACTTCTCTTCGAGGCATGTGTGAAAAGCCTGCACTTCCTGGTCGTGGGACTCGAGAAATTCAGCGCGTCCGCCCAGGAATACCAACCGCCCATTGTGAAGAACCCCGATGCGGGTGCCGAGTAACAACGCTTCCCGGACATCATGGGTGACGAGCAGGGCCGTCTTGTTGAGCCCCCGGCGCAGATCGAGGAACTGCTGCTGCAGTTCCACACGGGTCACCGGATCAAGCGCACCAAAGGGTTCGTCCAACAGCAACAATGGCGGATCTGCAGCGAGAGCACGGGCGACACCCACCCGCTGACGTTGACCGCCGGACAGCTCACGGGGGTAGCGCGTGGCGAACTGCGCCGGAGGAAGCCCGACCTGAGTCAACAAATGCTGCGTACGGGCGTCGATGTCGCGAGGCGGCCAACCCTCCAGACGGGGAACCAGTCCGACATTGGCAGCCACAGTGAAATGCGGAAAGAGACCTGCATCCTGGATCACGTACCCGATCCGACGCCGCAGCCTGATCAGGTCCCAAGAGGTCGTCGGCACACCCTCGATCAAGACAGCACCGGCGCTTGGCAGGAGCAAACCATTCACCATTTTCAAGGCAGTCGTCTTGCCCGAGCCACTCCGACCCAGGAGCACCAGGGTCTCGCCGGCTTCGACATCGAAACTGAGATCGTGCAGAATGTCTTTCTGACCGATGCGAGCCGAAACCTGTCGGAACGAGACAAGAGGACTCATGAGCTCATCGGGATAACACCATCGCCGGATGTCCCACGGCTCACACGACCTGATAATCGGACGTGTGAACTTATGAGAGTGCTTGGTCGCGTGTGTGTTCTTAGAGAAATCGCAACAGCCCACATGCCCGCACCAGCCTTAGGCGCAGATGCACCCAGGGGTCCGATCGCAAGACATTCCTCGCAGCCATTCGCGCTTGAGGTCATTGAATGGATCCGGCTCACATACACGCATGTTTTGGCCATTGTCCTTCTCCTAACGCGCCATAACGACGATCTATGTTCCAAACAGTGCCTTGTAGACGCCTCTTTACCGAAAGATCAAGGCTTCAACTGAATGGCGCCCGGCGCCGATTGTCCTCAGGATTCGAGATCAAGAATCGGAGTATCCAAGGCCTTGGCCGCACGCGTGGGATCGAAATATTCGCGTAGGAACGCGATCTTGCCGCCTGCGGCACGCAGGAACAGCACATACTCCTGACGATAGATACGCCCCGTAGGTTTGATACGCGCCTCTGCCTTGACTTCGGCGACCGCTGCATCCGGATCGGCGAAGGCATAGACCCTGAGGTCGAAGAAGCGGAAATTTTCCACCGCCCCCAGGAACCAGGTGATGTGATGCACCACCTCTTCCCGCCCCGATAGCCGCGCCGGATGGCCGATGGCGGGCGCGAAGGGAAGCTCCCACAAAAGATCGTCGGCGATCAGCGTTTGCCATTGCATGTTGTCGTCGACGAGTGTCTGGAAATGTCTTGTCAAGAGGTCGGAGGCAATTGTCGACCTACCGGTAACCAATGAGACCTTACTGGTCAGGAGTTTAGTCATGAGAGGCTCCTTTTCAACGGGCGCCATGAAATGGCGCTCGCCATTCCGTAGCCCCTGGTGTGCCAGACCTCCGGCAAAGCTTACAAAGCCAAGGACATCCATTCACTTGGAGGCGAGGTACTCGTGAACGAACTGCACCGCCATCGACCCTTCCCCTACCGCAGAGGCGACGCGCTTGATCGAGCCGAGCCGCACGTCGCCGGCCGCGAAGACGCCGGGACGGCTGGTCTCGAGCAGGAACGGTTCCCGGCTGGCGGTCCAGTACGGCGAGGCTGATACCTGTCGGCCAGTCTTCACGAAACCCTTGGAATCGGTCTCTATCTCAGCGGGCAGCCAGCCGGTGCAGGGGATCGCGCCGATAAAGGTAAAGACGGCAGGGGTCCGGACCGTTCGCGTCTCGTCAGTGCGGCGATGCTTGATTTCGACGGCCTCCAACCGCTGGTCGCCCAGCATTCGGCAAATCTCAGCGTCGGGTAGCACCTCGACGTTGCCCGCGCCCTCGATACGATCCGCCAGATAGCTAGACATGCTCTTACGCAGGTCGCCGCCGCGCAGGAGCAAGAACACGTGCGGGGTATGCTCTGAAAGAAACATCACGGCTTGCCCGGCGGAGTTGCCCCCGCCGACTACAATGACCTCCGAGCCGCGGCACAGTTGCGCCTCCGTTTGGGTGGCAGCATAGTAGACGCCCGAGCCGTCGAACTCCTCGAGCCCTGGAACGTCCAGCTTGCGATAGTTGGCGCCCGTCGCGATCAATAGGCATCGAGTCGAGACATGCTCGCCATCATCGAACCAGACCACGGGCGAGCCGTTCTCGAACTCCAGGCGCACAACCTGGGTGGGATTCGAGAATTGCGCGCCGAATTTCCGCGCTTGCAAGATGGCACGGCTTGCGAGCTCGGCGCCGGAAATGCCGGTCGGGAAGCCGAGATAATTCTCGATCTTGGATGACGTACCGGCCTGCCCGCCCGGCGCGGTCGAATCGATCACGACGGTCGCCAGCCCCTCCGACGATCCGTACACCGCTGCAGCCAGCCCTGCCGGGCCGCCGCCGACCACCACCAAGTCATAGACCTTTTGGCCCAGCTGACGTCTGACTCCGACGGCATCGGCCAAGGCTCGCGTTGTCGGGTTCCGCAGCAACGGTTCGGCCCCATTGATGATCACAGGCGTGTCGGCCTCGCTGAGCCCGAAACGCCGCAGCAGTTCACCCACCTGGGGGTCACGATCCACATCGATCCACGTGAACGGGACCTGGTTCCTGGCGAGAAAGTCTCGAATGCGGAATGTGTCGCGAGAGGAGCCGGTCCCGAGCACCCGGAGCCCTTGAAATTCCGACGCCACGAGCAGCTCGCGCCGCGCAATAAACGCCCGGAGGAGGAGCTCGCCGAGCGCGGGCCGCTCGCTCATGATGCGTCTGATGTCGTCGGGCACGATCTCGAAGACCTCGGTGTCGCCACGGGCCACCGCGCTAACCAGCGCAGGCCGGCCGGTCAGCAGATCGACGTCTCCACCGAACTCGTGTACGTCATGCAGGGTGACCGTCTTGGGATTGCCGCTCGAGTGCTCCACGACCTCCACTGCGCCGCGCTCGACGACAAAAAATTTGTAGTCACGCGTTCCTGCCTGGAACAACAGCTCGCCATCGCGTACCGCCCGACGCGTGCCGAACTTGGCCAGCGTGGCGACCTGGACGTCATCGAGTTTGGGAAAAGCGACCTGATGGAAGTCGTGTTCGGCCATGTCTCAGCCTCCTCTCGGTGGCAACGAGCCTGGCTCACTCTCGCAAGTACGGCAAGACAAGCTTCGGCACTTCCAGATCCATCTGATCGACATAACACCAGGCCCACCGCTCGCCGGGCTCGAAGGAGGCCATCACGGGATGGGCCTGGTGCTTGAAATGTTTCGTAGCATGGCGGTTCGGCGAGCTGTCGCAACAGCCGACGTGACCACAGGTCAGGCAGAGACGGAGATGCACCCAGGACGACCCGGTTTTCAGACATTCCTCACACCCTTGAGTACGAGCGGGAACGGGCTGAAGAGCGGTCATGTGTGAACAGGCCATAACTCACCCCCTGACTGAAGAGTAATCGTGCAGACATGGGATACCGATGGACCGCTATTTCCAATAATAAGGCCAGACGCTATGTACTATCAAACGGCCAGCCACCTTCCATGCCCTTATGCATGGGTCGCTGGGAAACGGCAACGAGAAGGTGACGATTTCTTCTCCCACACTGGCTGGCATTGGGCCGACGACGTGGCCTTGTCTTCCTCCTATTCGTGCAGCGCCTGATGGACGAAAGACACCGCGATCGACCCCTCCCCCACCGCCGACGCGACCCGTTTAATATTGCCGCTCCGGACGTCGCCGACCGCGAACACACCTGGCAGAGAGGTTTCAAGAAGATGGGGCGCTCTGGTGAGCGGCCAATGCGCAGTGACCAAATCTTCCTCCGACAGAGCGGGTCCCGTCTTGATAAACCCCTTATCATCGAGCGCGACACACCCGCTGAGCCACTGTGTGCTGGGGACGGCACCGGTCATGAGAAAGACATGTCGTATGTCGTGGATCTCGGTGGTGCCGGACTGATGGTTGCGCCAGCTCACCCTCTCAAGATGATGATTCCCTTCCAGTGCCACGATTTCGGTGTTGGCGCTGAGAGTAATGGCCGGATTCTGTTCGATGCGGCGAATCAGATAACGCGACATGCTGTCTGCCAGCCCGCTCGATCGCACAAGCATACACACACGATTGCTCGTCTGCGCGAGATAGACTGCCGCTTGGCCGGCTGAGTTTCCGCCCCCCACCACGATCACCTCTTCACCGCGGCACAATTGTGCCTCCATGAAGGTCGCGCCGTAGTACACCCCGACTCCCTCGAACTGCGATAAATTCTCGAGGGATGGTCTCCGATACGCGACCCCCGTTGCGATAATGATGGTGCGCGCAGGCGCTCGAAGACTGTCGTCGATTTCAATGGTGTAGGGCTTACGATCGCACGCAAGGCGTTTCGCTCCCTTCGCGATTACCAATTGCGCGCCGAACTTCTGCGCCTGCGTGTAGGCCCGCCCGGCGAGATCCTGACCCGAGATGCCTGTCGGAAAGCCAAGATAATTCTCGATCTTCGAGCTGGAGCCGGCCTGTCCGCCCGGCGCGTTCGTCTCGAGCACCAGGACATCCAGACCTTCCGATGCGGCATACACGGCGGCTGCGAGTCCCGCAGGCCCAGCGCCGACGATGACCACGTCGCGTATCTGAGTCTGGTCGATGGGTTGGTTGAAGCCGAGGCAATCGGCAATTTGCTGAATGGTCGGATTTCGCAGCACCATTTCGCCACGGCAGATCACCACCGGTATATCGGCGACGGTCACATGGAACTGGTCCAACAGACCCTGAACATCGGCGTCATGGTCAAGATCGATGTATGCATACGGATGGCCGTTGCGCGTCAAGAATTCTTTGACGCGAAGCGTGCCAGAGCAATGATTCGACCCGACAACGACGACATCTCCGAGCCCCTGCGCAATCAATTCCACTCTGCGGATAATGAATGCCCGCATGATGATCTCGCCAATCTCGCTGTCGGTCTGCACCAGCGCCACCAAGTGTTCGCGATCCAACTCGATCACTTCGCCCGCCTCACTGACGCGCGATCGGGCGAGCACGGGACGTCCCGACAGCATGTTGACTTCGCCGGTGAACTGACCCGGTCCGTATACCGTGACGAGCCTCTCGGTCGTACCGAATGGCAGGACCATCTCGAGCCGACCTGCCGTGACGACGAAGAACGGCACGACATGTTCCCCCGCCTCGAAGAGCACCTCTCCAGCTTGGATCGAACGCACCCGGCCATGCACAGCGATCCGTTTCACCTGAGCAGGCGTCAGCGTCGGAAATATCCGCTCAACACTGGAGGCAAACGTCAAGGGCACTGGAAGCGCTGGATTAGTCATGATCGATGCTCCTTTCTCAACTCGGCTCTGCCTCTGGAGCAGTCCCGGTCGCGAGAGCGGGGATGTAGTCCGACTCAATCATGATGTTCACTCCGCAAGAATGCCTCTATACCTGACGCGATCAACGCACGGAAGAACCGGTCACACGGACGGCCTCAGCGATGTCGCGACTCACCATGGCGAGTGCGCGGCTGTGAGCCTCCACCAGTGCATCATAGCCTTCCCCGCCCGTGGATTCTTGCACCAGCAATCGGCCCGTTCTTGATTGACTGTCTGTGACGTGACGAACCGTCCACAAGGCGTCGATCAACACGTTCTGGCCGACCGTCGAATCAAAGCGCTGGATGTCCACGAGTACGCGATACTCGGCATTGCGGACTGTGTTCTGTGAAAACGTGACCACCCGTTGTACCCCTAACAGTTGTGACAGGTTCTCCGCGATGACCCGCAGGATCTCGCCCTTGAGCGGCTGGGCCCAGCGGTGCTCCTCGACCAAGGCGACCTGGTTCGCCCCGACCCGAACGACGAGCTGCGGACGGTCGACCGTCTCGGGCACCGTGATCGGACCGACCGACACACTATACTCGGCCACGCTCTCTTTCGCACTGTCACTGGACACGAGCGCACCAGCACTCAGTGTATAGAAGTGCATTGGAGGGGAACTGGCGCAGCCCACGAGCATGACAGACATGAGAAACACTGCGGCGAGACTGTGGGGGGCGCGCTTCACGGCTTCTCCTCCTTTTTGCCACGAATCACCGCCTCCGGATGGTGTTCGAGATATTCTGCGAGCATGCGCAGCGCTTGTGCCGCCCGCGCAACCTCATGCAGCGCCTCGCGCATATCCTGCTGCAGCGGTGCATCGCCCGCGAACGTATGCTCCGCCGAATCGAGCGTTCGACGCACGTCCTCGAGAGCGGCCAGAGCCGCCGGCGTCACGTTCTTATCGAACCGCTGCATGAGCACTTCAGTGGTGTGCATCGTGCCATTCAATATCTGAAGCGTCTGACGCATTTCCCTGCTGATCTCTTCGAAGGGCACCCTATCCAGCTTTTTCATGATACTGGTCAATGTCACCTGCAATTCCTGCAATCCGCCCGACACAGTCGGCATCTCAGGCGGATCCGTCGTCCAGTCTATTTTCGCGGGCGCGGCCATGTGAAAAAAGTCGAGCGTGATATAGAGCTGGCCGGTCAGCAAGTTCGCGGTCCTGAGTTGAGCACGAAACCCATGTTCAACCAAGCCATCGAGCATGGCTTTCCGATCGTCCATCTCCGGCATAACCTCCTTCAGGCGTGCGCGCAGACGATCAGGAGAGAGGAGGACTTCGACCCTCATTTGAAAGTTCTTCCTGGCCCGGTCGTACTGGGCGCCGACCCGCGTCACCTCGCCTAGGCTCAGACCGCGAAACTCCACCGGCGCTCCCAGTGCCAGCCCCCGCACGGATTCGTCGAACAGAAACACCCAGGGCCGGGCACTCGTGTCGGGAAGCTTCATGGCCAGAGCACGGTCCCTAAACAGGGTGAAGACCGTATCGGCTGCTGCCGGGGCCGACATCGGGGCGTCAGGTCGCGTTTGGAACGCGATACCGCCGAGCATGAGCGAGGCCAGGGATTGAGTTTCAACTTTGACGCCGGTCGCATCGAGCGTGACATCGATACCACTCGCCTGCCAGAAACGCGTCTCGGTCGTGACATACTGGTCATAAGGCGCTTCGACGAATACCTTCATGGTCACGCCGTTGCCATCCCGGTCGAGATCCTGTGCCACGACCTGACCGACCCGCACGCGGCGGAAAAAAAGCGGGGAGCGGAGGTCAAGGGAGCCGGGATCGTCGCTATGCAACACGAACTGGCGGCCAGGCAGGTCATCAGCGATGATCGGCCCGACCTCGAGACCCGTGAACTGGTGCTGGCGCTTCGAAGACTTGCCGATATCCACACCGATATAGGCCCCCGAGAACAGTGTGCCTAGTCCGGAAACCCCGCCGACGACGATGTGAGCGGAGACGACCCAGAAACGGGTATCCTCGACGAGATAGGGCGCGACCTGTTTTACCAATTCGGCTGTGACCACGACCCTCGAACGGTCGGGGCTTAACGCGATCTGCTTCACCACCCCGACATCGACGTTCTTGTACTTGATCTTGGTCTTGCCCGCCTCCAGCCCTTCGGCAGTCCTGAACGTAATGGTGATAGTGGGCCCACGGTCGTAAATCGCCTTCACCGCGAGTCCCCCGCCGACCAGCACGGCCACAAGGGGGATCAGCCAAACGGGAGACAGCATCCAGCGCCGCTTCGGCACGGCGACTGCCTCGGGAATGACGAAATCAGGCGGAGCGTTCGCCATCAGTCCCTCTTGAGCGGATCCCAAATAAGGCGTGGATCAAAGCACTTCGCCGCGAACATCGTGAGTACCACCACCGCCCCGAAGGCGATTGCCCCAGGCCCGGCCTTGATCATCGCCAGCGACTTGAACTGGACAATTGCCGTGAGAATCGCGGCAACATAGATATCCACCATGGACCAGCGACCGACGAGTTTCACCACCCGGTAGAGCCGAGTGCGCTCCAGCGGCCTCCAGGTCGAGCGCCGCTGCACCGAGACGAGCAGGAACGTCAATGCGATTAATTTTGAGCCAGGCACCATGATGCTTGCGATGAAAACAATCGCCGCCAGAGGCCATGAGCCCGACGTCCAGAGATATACGACGCCGCTCATGATCGTGTCGGTCTGTGAGCCGAACAAAGAGCCGGTCTCCATGACCGGCAGGACGTTCGCCGGGATATAGAGAAGGCCGGCGGCGATCAGGTACACCCACGTCCGCTCGATGCTTTCAGGCTTGCGTACGTGGAGGATCGCCCCGCATCGCGCGCACGCCAAGTCGTGTGCCGCTCCACACGGCCTGTTGAGCAGATGGCAGGCGTGGCAAACGAGCAGCCCCGCGTCGGTGGCGGTCGCCGCGATCATCGCGCCGCCGTTGCTTCGGCGGTCACTGCAGTGGCCGCAGCAGTTTGCGTCCAGAGATCGCGCGGCTCGAAAGAGGCGGCCGCAGCGGCGAGAAGCACCATCAACGCGCCAAGCGACCACAACGCAATGCCCGGCAGGACCGTTGCCATGTGCGAGAGCCTCGCCAGCGACACCAGTATTCCCAACATGAGGACCTCGACCATGACCCATGGCCGCACCGTCTGGACGAGACGGAACATGGCCGGTAGCCCCTTGGGGAGCCACCCGAGCCTGAGCGGCAGGAGAATATAGAGCATCGCCCCTATCTCGAGTGTCGGCATCAGGATCGTCGTGACGAACACGAGCCCGGCCACGCTCGTCATATCCTGGTTGTGAAGTGCGCGCACCGTGCCGAACAGCGTCGTCGACGTCCGATGGCCCTGTGTCTCGAGCCCGACGAGGGGAGTCAGGTTTGCCAGGACGAACAGCACGGCGGCCCCGAGCATGAACGCGAGGGTGTGGTCGAGACTCTGAGGCTTGTTCCGGTAGAGAACCCCTCCGCAACGTCTGCAGCAGGCTATACCGCCGAGCGGGATGACCGTTTCCTGGTTGAGCAGGTCACATTCGTGACAGGCGATGAGTGACGCCATGGGCACCCGACTTTCGTGGATTTTGTACTTCGCCGTCGTCCTTCGACAGCCGGCATACGAGGAATTCCCCACTAGTTCTCGATCATCACAACCCATAGCATGGCGCGCATGCCATAGCGCCTACTCCTCTTCCGTCCTGCGTGGACGCGAGATATTTCCCCTGCAGCGCGACCATCGACTCGCGCCATGATTATAGCAGCGTCAACAAGGCTCCTCTAGCTAGAATCACGCTAAGCTTAGGATGATGCCTAGTCAAAATTGCTCAATTCTGAATTAATTCAGCCGGACCGACTTGATCAGGACTGCTCAATCCAACCACATGAAGCTTCGCAGGGAATGAGTCGTGCAGGAGGATGCCGAGTCGGCACGAGGCGGCCGAATGTGCCGATGAAGTCGGCATTCTTTGCCGAGCGGCCTCTGGTCAGATTCTGAATCACGCACCAATTATAGGATTTCCTGAGAAATCCTACCTGTATGCGGACGGCACGGAAGTTGAGAATGATATGCCCGACGGTCAGAGAGTGAGGACGGAGGAGTCTGTCATGAATGAACTGAGGCTACGATGATCAGCACTTCCGGGCTGTGGGAATTTTTGAGTAGTGATACGGCCTTCTTTGGAGGGCCTCAAAGCCCGATGCTGAGTTGGCTCGGATCTTTCGGAATCATGCTGTTCTTTGTGTGGCACGTCATACGATTGACCATCGACGTGTCGAGCGCGCGACGGCCCTTCGATCGAATCCGTCCGATATTGGCAGACCTCGCGCTCGATCGTGGGGATGTCGAGCGCGAGCGGTTCACGAGTCGTGCGCTGGTAGGGTTTGCCCCACAGACGCACCACACGGCATCCTCGTCCACGCGCATCGACTGCGACGATCTTACCTCCGTCGAAACGGCCATGCAGAAAGAACCTATGTTTCGACAACCCTGGGTGCAATTCCGGAAGACCCTGATTCTTGAGCATGTGCCGTGGTTCGTCGAACCACGCATTTTCAGCACGCGCCGGGCGGAAGATATCTTTACTCAGGAGACGCTCCTGAGCCATCGCGTGAACCTGGCCTTCTACGGTCAACTTCCTTCCCTGGTAACCGGCATCGGATTGCTGCTGACATTCCTGGCCTTGTTCATTGGCCTGAGTAAACTCCATGCCGATGGACATGACATTGTGGGGATTCAGGGGCTGATCAATGGACTCGCCGGAAAGTTCCTGACCTCCATCGTCGGACTCATTGCCGCCACGATGTTTACGTTCGTCGAAAAGCCGATGGTTTTTCAACTCACGAAGTCGCATCACGCCTTCCTCGGCCTGATCGACGAACTGTTTCCGCGAAAAACCATGGAACAGATGTTGGAACAACTGACGCCAGTTCACAGCGAGCCAGGGAAAAACAGAGCAGTGCCCGGCAAGGAAACCAGGGAATCCTTCGACGGACCGCGCGCGGACAGCCTGGCCATGCCCATCGCCGATTTGACCGCGGCTGTTCGTGCCTTGAAGCAAGGGAAACAGGATGCGCAGGCTGCCGCGCAACGCACGACCGCCGAACTGCCGCGAGTCATCCGGGAAGAACTCGCCGCCCCTCTGAAGGAGCTGAATGACTCGATTCACGACCTCACCACGCTTCTGAGTGAAGCACACGACAATCGGGCACAGGCGGATATGGCACTCCATGATCTCATCAACCGCCTGTCGGACACGCTCGCTGAGCACCGAATATCTTCCGACAGCACACTCCCTGAGGACAGCCGGTTCTGGCCACGGGATTCGATGGTATCCATGCAAGGGCCTACCGCATGAGAGCCGCGTCATTACCGGCCGCCGGCGCCTCCCACACGACGATCGGCATCACCGATCTCATGACCTCGTTGGCGATCGTGTTCATTCTGCTCTTCGCAGCGCAAGTCACCAAAACCTCCTCCGCAGCACAATCCGAATTACAAGAAAACAAAGAGGATGTGCAGACGGCTCTCCGAGACCACATTCAACGTTTGGGTCTCTCGCTCGATGCTGATCCTCGCGACCCCCTCGCGCTTGCGATCGTGATCCCGGAGAACCTCCTCACATTCGAGTTCGGGAAAAGCACCCTGTCCCCAAGTGCGGATCAGTTTCTCGGTGAGGCGCTGCCCTTCTATGTGGCGGCATTGTGTGGCCCGCTACGCAATAAGATCGACTCTCTCGCGATCGAAGGACACACCGATGACCAAGGCAACGACGCGTTCAATTTGAAATTGAGTCAGGAACGGTCGCTTGCAGTAATGGTGAAGGGGCTGGAGGTCATTCAGGCCAGAGAGCCAACAGCATATCAGTGCTTTCAGGAAATTACCTCGGCGACCGGCCGCGGCAGGCAAGACTTAATTTATGATTCCCCTGCCGTCGTGAACCGCGAGCAAAGCCGCCGGGTGATCTTCAAAATTCGTCTCCTCTCTGCCGAGCAACGCCATCACGTAGAACGATCAGCCAAGGCGCTTTGATCCCTGCAACGCCGACAGCCTCACCATAGTTCCTCCTATTCAGGTACGAACAGGCCGGTGTCTCAATATGCTGGCGGTGCTAGACGATATACTTCGTTACGTCCGGCAATATACTGAAGCAGAATGCACTGATAAGACGAGAGGGACTCAGAAGAATCCCGCTGCCTCATGCCGTCAGCGACCTTTCAGTCATATGGCATCATATCCCCTGCCATGCTGAAGTCGAAGCTAGTAGAGAGCAGTGAATCTTTCCGAAGTTTAGCAAGCGTCGAACAGGTCCCTATCGGTAACTCCCGGATGGAACACTGGCAACTGGACTTTGACCGCGAGATGTCGAGTAGTCTCTGCTATAATCCGGTCGGCTTTCAGAATAATCCTCAATGAATTCCTGCCTTAGGAGTGGCGCCCATGAACACCACTCATCGATATGATCCCGCATTAGCCCGCTTGCTCATACTCGATGAGCTGTTCGATCTCTCGCTCTACAAAGCCCTACGGCACATTTCGATGGACCCCGATGCCGACATGACCCTGGATGAGCTGGTGCTCATCGAAACAAGGCACTTGGCCTTCTGGCAGAAATTCTTCGACTTGAAGTTAGACCACCTCAATCCTGGCCGGCGGCTGAAGTTATGGTGCTTTACGCAGCTCTGCCGCCTGTTTGGTTCCACAGCTGTCCATCTCGTCCTGGAGGCGATCGAGGTCTACGGCGTCAGAAAGTATCTGGCCTTGTGGAGATCTTACAAGGGTCAGCCACTGGGCGAAGCCCTCAGGGGTATCCTGCAAGACGAGTTCAAACATGAGGACGCGCTCGTGACGAAACTGACTGAACGGAAGATCAATCCTGAAAAGATCCGCAATATCTTCCTAGGCCTCAATGACGGATTAGTGGAGATTCTTGGAGCGGTCAGCGGGTTTTTCGGTGCGTTTGGTGACGCCGTCACCGTCTTGATCGCTGCCGCAACCACCGCGGTGGCCGGCGCGCTCTCGATGGGAGCCGGCGCGTTTCTCGCCCTAAGCTCAGAAAAAGAGGTGCGGGCAATGGAGTCGGCGAAGAAGCAATTCCTTGGAGAGGAGACCGGCTCGGCAGAGATGCAGGAACAGCCGTTGACCTCAGCTGTATTCGTGGGCGGGGCCTATGTCATCGGAGCGCTGGTGCCGGTGCTCCCGGTACTCTTCGGCGCCAAGGACGCGCTGGTTTCCGTGCTGACAGCAGGTACGATGGTTATCCTCGTATCCACGATACTGGCGTTCCTGTCCGGGATGGAGATCAGGCGACGTATCCTGCTGAACCTCATGATCATCACCGTAGCGGTGAGCGTGACCTATGCGATTGGCTTGGCAGCTAAACAGATATGGGGGATTGCGGTCTAGCAGGAGATCCGACTTGCAGGATGCTCAAAAAGTTTGTCCAGCAAGGCCGCAGGCGGAGCAAGAACCGGTGGCGTACCCTCAGGGGTACGTTGAGGATTCTTGCGAGCCGAGAACGCCGTTGGCGGACTTTTTCAGCATCCTGCGCTAGCGGCTGTTGACCATCGGTAGTTCGCGCGAACCTTCTGCTTCCTGTTGAATGCGTAATCGTTCCAGCCGCGACTCTTCCATAACGTGGTGGAGCATTTCATCCGTCATCTGGGTCAGCTGTGCCGCAGCATCTTTCATCTCGCCATGTTCCACCGCTCGCGAGAGCAACTCTGCCTTCGTGGCACCTTTCTTCTGGCCCAGGAACGGCTTGATGATGAGGTAGCCCACATCCCGAGCCGGCATGAAACGGAGAAACCGTCGGAGTAACCGGAACGTCTGGATCGGATAGTGTAGGAGCTTATAGACGAATAGTCGTTTGAGGCCTTGGCGGCGAACCTCGTTGATCACTTCGCCCGGCAGGCAAGTCGGATCGATTTCAGAACACTTAAAGTATTTGTACCAATCGGTGGTTTCGTTGACCAACCCGCGCTTCACATATTCCTGCCAGAGCGGCGTCCCACGGTACACGCAGAGTCGATTGAAGCCGAACGTGTCGAGCGGCAGTTTGGATGCCAGATCAAATGTGGCGTTCATATCTTCGACCGTTTCATCGGGGTTGCCCACGGTGAAGAAGCCGTGCACGATCTCGATGCCGGCCTGCTTGGCGTTCTTGACTGCGGTGGCCACTTCTTCCAGCGTTTGTTCTTTCTTGAGACGATCGAGAATCTTCTGACTCCCGCTTTCAATCCCGAACATGACCGTCCGGCAATGGGCCTTGGCCATCGCAGGAAACAAATGCTGCGCGACCGAGTCCACCCGACCTTCGATGCCCCATTGGATCGTGAGCTTCGCGTCGATCACGCCTTTACAAATCGCCTCGATCCGTTTGGGCTGCAGCAGAAAATGGTCGTCGACAAAATAGACGGACCCGTAGCCGCATTCTTCGAGGTACTTGAGTTCGTCCACCACGTGCTGGGCAGTCCGCGCGCGCCACTTGCCTTCGTTGAAGATCGGAATGTCGCAGAACACGCAGGGCCACGGGCAGCCGCGTGACGTTTGCATGGTCGTGAACCGCTCCATCGAGAGCACCGCCGGCACGTCGAGCGGCATGGACTCTACAAAATCCAGCGGGAGACCTTCGCGATCAGGGAAGGGCCACTGATCGAGATGGCGTTCCATCGGCCGGCCTGAGTTCTGCACGACCAGGCCGTCCTTGGCCCAGGTCAAACCGGCGACGCCGGCGGGATCCTCGAACCGTTCGAGGAGATCGAGGAGCAACTGCTCGCCATCTCCGCGACAGACAAAGTCCACTTCAGGACACTGCAGTTTGACCAATGCGGCGTTCAGACTCGCGAAGACACCGCCGAAGGCCAACTTGACTTTCGTATTGGCGGCACGAATCTGACGAGCCAGGATCTTCGCATAGGGATAGCTGGTGGTGCTAAGAAAACTGAGGCCGACCAAGGCCGGTTGTTGCCGGTTGATCTCTTCAAGAATCACCTCGTTCGGCGTGTCCGGATTCGCCTGATCGAACATGACACACTCATGGCCCGCCTGTTTGAGCACCGACGAGAGTGACATGATGCCGATGGGCGGGAAGCCCATCACTCTGATTCGACCGTTTTTTGCGCGAGTTTTGGCTGGGAGTGCGTAGAATTGGGGGTCACGAACATGGATGAGGAATACACGCATGCAATCAGCCTAACATGAATGCCATAACAGGAGAAGGGAAATTACTCGGCTCTCTTTGAAGAACAGATCAACAGGATTGAGCCTGACAGGATGCTCAAAAATCCCGCCAGCAGCGTTCTCGCATCGTTCAGACCCTCGACGTACCCCATAGGTCCAGATCATCGAAGTTCCAGTATCAGAAATAGTTTCTCCGCAGCCTGCTAAAACACAAAGTGGGGATGGGTGACCAACACCACATCCCCACTGATTGGAATTCCTGACGTACGAACGAAGGCTCCAACTCACCGCCCAAGCGCGGCCTTGACCGCATTGCCGATCTCAGCCGGGTTCTTCACCACCCGGACACCGGCTGCTTCGAGGGTCTTCATCTTCTCAGCCGCGGTCCCCTTCCCGCCGGAAATGATGGCGCCGGCATGGCCCATACGCCGTCCTGGCGGCGCTGTGATTCCGGCAATGAAACTGACGACCGGTTTCTTCACGTGCTTTGTGATGAACTCAGCCGCTTTTTCTTCCGCATCGCCACCGATCTCGCCGATCATCACGATTGCCTGGGTCTCTGGGTCCTTCTCGAACAGCGCCAGCACATCGACGAAGCCTGTTCCATTGACTGGATCGCCGCCGATGCCGACACAAGTCGTTTCACCTAACCCAAGCGTCGAGAGCTGATGCACCGCTTCGTAGGTGAGGGTGCCGCTACGGGACACAACACCCACCACACCCTTCTTATGGATGAAACCCGGCATGATGCCGATCTTTGCCTCATCGACAGTGATGACGCCAGGGCAATTGGGTCCGATCAAACGGACCTCGCGGCCATACAGCGCGCGCTTGACCTTGACCATGTCATTGACCGGAATGCCCTCGGTAATACAGATCACGAGCCTGATGCCGGCATCGGCTGCTTCCAGAATCGCATCGGCACAAAAAGGCGGGGGCACGAAAATCAGCGAGGTATCGCATTGAGCCTTTTTCACCGCATCGCGCACTGTGTTGAACACCGGGATGCCCTCGACCTCTTGTCCTGCCTTGCCCGGCGTCACACCCGCAACGACCTGAGTCCCATAGGCCTTGCACTGCGTCGCATGGAACGAGCCTTCCTTGCCCGTGATCCCCTGCACCAGCACCCGCGTGTTCTTGTTTACCAGAATTGACATAGCATAATCCCTTTGCCGACTCGTGTTTCTAAAAGAGCCCCTGACGGTGCGCTTCCTCAATGGACACTCGATGCATGTCGTATTGCGTGTCGCTCATGATCGTATTGGGGCCATCCACAAACGGCATGGCAAAGAGGAGAAAGAATTGAATCCAGAATCCAAGCCCCTCGCTCTGTTCAATGCTGCCGACGACTTTTTGTTGACGATCTCTATAGCTGGTCTTCGCAATCAAGTCTTGCGACACGTATCCGGGAATCATGGTGAAAGTAAGGGCGGATATGACTCCGGACCAAGACAACCCGGTGCTTCCCATCCCAATAACGATGATGTCAGCCTGGAGATCCGCCGGCTCACCCGTAGTGACGACGGAAGAGAAGTAGCCTGATTCGGTGTAGGCTTTTACGGCTTGGATGCGAGAATCTTCTTGAGCATTCTGACCTGTTCCCTGACTGGAGCCGCCTTGACGGCCCGCCTCAATCACATTGAGCGCGATAGATTTTGTCGCTTGTTGGCTCGTGCGCGGCGGCCATTGGGCAGGCCGCTTTACATTCCCGTCCCGAACCATCATGCAGCCGGAAGAGCTGAACAGCAGGAAGACAAGCGATAGAATGAGGACTTGCATAAAAATCTATGCGGCTTTCCCTGTCAACGTCACAATCTTTTGTGCTGCTTCCCACAAATCGTTGGCCACTTCAAGCTTGAGGCCGGAACCTGCCAGCAGCGTGCGGCCTTCTTCTGCATTGGTCCCCTGCAGGCGGACGACCAACGGCACATTGATCTTCACTTCCTTGGCTGCTTCGATGACTCCATGGGCAATCCGTTCGCAACGAACGATCCCGCCGAAGATGTTGATGAAGATGCCCTTGACGTTCGGGTCCTTGAGGAGGATCCGGAATCCCGCTGCCACAGTCTCCTTGGTCGCGCCGCCCCCGACGTCCAAAAAGTTCGCTGGCTCGCTGCCAGCCAGTTTGATCACGTCCATCGTCGCCATGGCCAGTCCCGCGCCATTCACCATGCAGCCGATGTTACCGTCCAGCTTCACATAGTTCAGATTATTTTCTCCCGCTTCGATTTCCAGGGGATCTTCTTCATGGAGGTCACGCATCTTCTGCACATCGGCATGCCTGAACAGCCCGTTGTCGTCGAACGAGACCTTACCGTCCAGGGCAATGAGTTTCTTGTCACTGGTAATGACCAACGGATTGATCTCGACCATGGCCGCATTCTTGTCCATAAACAGGCGATAGAGATTCCCCAACATCTGGATGAAGGGGTTTACGATAGCCGCTTCCATGGCAGGAAGCCCGAGCGCGAAGGCGATGTTTCGTCCGTTGTACGCCTGGAATCCGACGGCCGGATCAATCGCTTCCCGGATGATCTTCTCCGGCCGGTGGGCGGCGACTTCTTCGATCTCCATGCCGCCTTCCGTGCTCGCGATGAACACGGGCCACCCGCTATCCCGATCGACGAGGATGCTCACATACAATTCCTTGGCAATCGCGGCGCCTTCTTCAATCAGCAACCGTCGCACCTCCCGCCCCTTGGGACCGGTTTGATGGGTGATGAGCGTCTTGCCGATCAGTTCCTTGACCAGGCCGGGAACGGTCGTCTTGTCCTTGGTTATCTTGACTCCGCCGGCTTTGCCGCGACCGCCGGCATGGATCTGGGCCTTGACGACAAACACCGGAGTATTGAGCTCCGTCGCCCATGCCGCCCCCGCCTCGGGTGATGTAATCTCTTTCCCGCGCGGGACAGGAATCCCGAACTGTCCAAACAACTGCTTCGCCTGAAACTCATGAACGTTCATGTTTCTCCCTTTGGTCGTGGACGAGAGGCACGGGGCTGGGGCGAGAATCCCACCCTCTTTTCCTCTTGGCCCGAGCCTTTTGCCTTACTCTTTTCTCGTATACGGCGGCAGGATCATGGGTGACACAACTCCGCTCACACTGCCATGCTTCTTGGCCTCAGCACGGAACCCCTTCAGATGCCCGACCGTCAACTTCCCTTGCGGCATGGCAGCGGCACGAGCAGCGGCTGTCAGTCCGGACCGCTTTCCAAAGACCATCAGGTCGAGGAGAGAATTGCCCATCAATCGGTTACGCCCGTGCAAACCGCCGGAAGCCTCGCCTGCGACGAAGAGATTGTTCACATTGGTTTCTGAGTTCGTATCGATCTTCACTCCGCCATTCTGGTAATGCAGCGTGGGATAAATCAGCACGGGATCCTTGCTGATATCGATGCCGAACCGTTCGAACTGCAACATCATCGCGGGGAAATGCTTCTCCACGGTGCCGGGGCCATGTTCGGCATCGAGCAGCGGAGTATCAAGCCAGACGCCGATACGGCCAGACATCGTACGGATGCCGCGTCCTTCTTCGCATTCGCGGATAATCGAGGAGGACACGACGTCGCGGGTGTCCAATTCGTTGACGAACCGCTCACCCTTCGCGTTGACCAAGTGTCCGCCCTCGGATCGGATTCCCTCTGTGACCAATGCCCCGATGAGCTGCTCGGGATACACCGCACCCGAGGGATGATACTGAAACGTATCGATGTGCATGAGTTTCGCACCCAGCCGATAGGCCAAACACAGTCCATCGCCGGTCGCACCATAGTGATTGCTGGTCGGAAACCCTTGAATGTGGAGCCGGCCAATCCCTCCGGTTGCCAGAATCACGGACTTAGCAGCGACGACGGCGTAACGATGGTTGTCGAGGTCCTTGAAAATGGCGCCGGTACAGTTCCCCCGCTCGTCGCTCGTCAGCTCTACCGCAGCGCAGAACTCGAGTAATTGGATGTTCTGATTCAGCACCTCATCCTTGAGCACACGCATGATTTCAAGGCCGGTATAGTCTGAACAGGTCAGGAGGCGAGGCTTTGAACTCCCGCCGCCTTTCTTGACATGAAGATTGCCGTCCCCGTCACGATCGAACAACACCCCCAGGCTCAACAGCCACTTCGCGATCGAGGGGCCTTCTTCGACCATCACCTTGAGCAGCTGGTGGTCGTTCTGCATGTGGCCGCCCTTCAGCGTATCCATGAAATGGGTGACGGGCGAGTCCTCTGGCGCCACCGATATCTGCATGCCCCCTTGAGCCATCACGCTGTTGGAGTCTCCGAGACGGAGCTTCGTGGCCAGGATGACTTTGGCACCAGTCGCATGTGCATGGAGCGCCGCCGCACAGCCGGCACCGCCACCGCCTACGACCAAGACATCGGTCGTATAGTCGGGCGTCAGATCGAACCCCTCCGCAATGGGACTGTCCCCTTCCAGCAATGTCGCCAACTCGACAACCGTCTTATCCCCGACATTGGGGCCAAAGCGGATCGGTCGATAGGCCCGCTCTCGATAATCCGGATGATATTTATGGATCAGCTGGTCGCGATCCGCGGGAGAAAACTTGGGAAAGGTCTGTTTGCGTCGGGCATCCCGCGTCTGGTGCACGATCTGTTGAAGCGCATGGATGTCCACGTCTTGAACCTCTGGGTAAAAGGGAAAGCGCTCCCTCGCCGACTACTTGACCGTCGCGCAGTGATCGGCCAGTTCTTTCTCGGACATCTTGAGGATCTTGGCCCACTCGTCGTTAAAGCGCCCGTCTTGGATTTCCTTGATGCGTGCATCCAGACCCAGCGGCTTCTCGGTGAAATGAGCCCCCTGCGCCCGGCTCACATACAGGGCCACGAGATTGGGGGCGATGTCCGCGATGCAAACTGGCGTACACATCCCGCACATCACACAATCCATGAACATCTCCGACACGCTTTTGAAATCGCCGAAGACGGCTTTCCAGACTCCCTCCCGCACGTCGATCTTCTGCGGGCAGGCTTCGGTGCAGGCATTGCAGTTCCGACAGAGCGGCGCTTCAGGATAGAGGTTGAAGAGGTCTTGTTTCGGATCTTTGAGCGTCTGTATGTCATAGATGGCCTTCCGGGCAGGGAACGGCGGCATCATCGTGATCGACATACCGTCTTGCACCGCCATTTGGCAGGCGAGACAGGTTCTCACTTTAGGGTCGTCCTTGGTCCGATAGTAGGCCGCACAGGCACCGCAGAACCCGCCGAGACAGCCGGCCCCGCGGACGACTTCCTGGCCCGTGTACCAGAGGGCTTTGATGATCGTGATCCCCTCCGGCACTTCGTACTTCTTGCCGGCGATCTCGATGGTGACCATTTTGTGCCGGATGACTTCCGGCTGATCGATGATGTTCTCTTTATCTTCTTGTGCCATATGAATTCCGTAAAGGGCCAGAGGCATGGGGCTAGCGGCTAGAGGGCCAAGGACTGGACCCCTCGCCTCTAGCCTCTTGCCACGTGACCGTTCTCCTATGCAATCGCGTCCACGATCGCATTCAAGGTCGAGCTCGGACGCATCGCTTTTATCGTCTTCTCGTCGTTGGGATGATAATACCCGCCCATATCGACTGGTTTTCCTTGGGCGCCGAGCAGTTCGGCCACAATCTTAGCCTCATTGTCAGCAAGCTGTTTGGCGACTTTAGCAAAATGCGTCTGTAACGATTTATCTTGCGTCTGCTCAGCCAATGCTTGCGCCCAGTATAACGCCAGATAAAAATGGCTCCCGCGATTATCGATCTCACCCACCTTGCGGGCCGGCGACTTGTTGCCCTCCAGGAACTTGCCGGTAGCCCGATCGAGCGCATCGGCCAGAATCTTTGCTGTTGGATTATTGGACGCGTTACTCAGATGCTCCAAAGACGGTACCAGCGCCAGGAATTCGCCCAGCGAATCCCATCGTAGATAACCTTCTTCCTGAAACTGCTGGACGTGTTTGGGTGCCGAGCCGCCGGCTCCGGTTTCAAAGAGACCGCCGCCGTTCAGCAGAGGGACGATCGACAGCATTTTTGCGCTGGTTCCGATTTCGAGAATCGGGAACAGGTCCGTGAGGTAGTCTCGCAAGACGTTCCCCGTGACGGAAATCGTATCCTTCCCTTCTTTGATCCGTTCCAGCGACAACCGCGTCGCCTCTGCTGGAGACATGATCCGGATGTCGAGGCCCTTCGTGTCGTGATTCGGCAAATAGCGATTGATCTTCTTGATCAGCTCCGCATCGTGTGCCCGGTTCTTGTCCAACCAGAAGATCGCGGGTGATCCGGTAGCGCGTGCCCGATTCACGGCGAGCTTGACCCAATCCTGAATCGGCGCGTCCTTGACCTGGCACATCCTCCAGATATCCCCCTCTTCGACCTTGTGCTCGAGCAACGCCGTTCCGGACGCTGCGACCACCCGAACCGTGCCGTTGCCAGGAGCTTTAAAGGTCTTGTCGTGGGAGCCGTATTCCTCCGCTGCCTGCGCCATGAGCCCCACGTTGGGAACACTCCCCATCGTTTTCGGATCGAGGGCGCCATGTTTTTTACAGAATTCGACGACCTCGTGATAGACCGGGGCATAACTGGCGTCGGGAATCACCGCCTTGGTATCTTGTAGTTTGCCTTCCGGGTTCCACATTTTTCCCGAGTCGCGGATGACGGGCGGCATGGAGGCGTCGATAATAATGTCGCTGGGAACATGCAAGTTGGTGATCCCTTTATCGGAGTTCACCATCGCCATCGCCGGCCGCTTCTTGTAGACCTCCTGAATATCGGCTTCGATTGCCTTGCGCTGGTCGTCCGGCAAGGTCTTGATCTTGGCATAGAGGTCGCCGAGTCCGTTATCAGGATCGACGCCCAGCTTTTGGAACACAGCGGCATGTTTGTCGAACACGTCCTTGAAAAACACCGACACCGCATGACCGAAAATCTTGGGATCCGAGACCTTCATCATGGTGGCTTTCAGATGGATCGAGAACAACACTCCTTTCTTCTTGGCGTCTTCCATCTGGGCCTCAAGGAATTCCCGCAAGGCGCGGCGGCTCATATATGTGGCATCGATGACTTCACCGGCCTGAAGGGCGAGTTTGGGTTTGAGGACCGTGGTCTTGCCGTTCTGGTCGACGAATTCAATGCGTGCATCGGTCGCCTCGGTGAGCGTGACCGATTTTTCGTTCGAATAGAAATCTCCGCGGTTCATATGGGCGACATGCGTCTTGGAGTCCGGGCTCCACGCGCCCATCTTGTGCGGGTGCTTTCGAGTATGTTGCTTGACCGAGAGTGGTGCCCGGCGATCCGAGTTGCCTTCACGTAAAACCGGATTGACGGCGCTCCCTTTGAGCTTGTCGTACCGCGCCCTGATCTCCTTCTCGGCGTCGGATTTGGGATTTTCTGGATAATCGGGGATCTTGTAGCCCTGACCCTGTAATTCCTTGATAGCCGCTTGCAGTTGAGGGATCGAGGCGCTGATGTTGGGCAGCTTGATGATATTGGCTTCCAGAGTCTTGGCGAGCGCCCCCAATTCGGCCAAGTCGTCAGATTGTTTTTGCTGCGCCGTCAGATGTTCAGGAAAGGCGGCGATAATGCGTCCGGCCAGAGAAATATCCCGCATTTCGACGGCAACACCGGCCGCTTTGGTGAAGGCTCTGACAATCGGAAGGAACGAATAAGTGGCCAGGGCTGGCGCTTCATCCACTTTCGTGTAAATAATTTTTGCCGCTTTGGTCGTCATGGTTATTCCTCTTTTAGCTCGTTGTTAGTTCAGCGCATTCAACGCCGAACCAGCCTTGAACCACGCAATCTGCTGTTCGGTGATGCTGTGGTTCGCCTGGATGGTGAGCGCCGTACCATCCGTCTTGTGTATCGTTACCTGCACCGGCTTGCCCGGAGCCAACGTGCTCAGCCCGGTCACACTGATGCGGTCCTGCTGCTCGATCTTCTCGTAATCCCTCGGGTCAGTGAAGGTCAACGCCAAGATCCCCTGCTTCTTTAAATTGGTTTCGTGGATGCGGGCAAAGCTTTTCGTAATGACCACTCGGACATTCAGGAAGCGAGGCGACATCGCCGCATGCTCGCGACTGCTACCCTCGCCGTAATTCTCGTCTCCGACCACGATCGAGCCGATGCCTTTCGCCTTATATCGGCGAGCAATCTGGGCAATGGTAAGCCCCGATTCGCCCGTCAAGACATCCGTGCCCTTGCCAGGCTCGGACGAAAACGCATTGTTCGCGCCAAGGAACATATTGTCGCTGATCTTGTCCAAATGGCCGCGGAACTTGAGCCAGGGACCTGCCGGAGAAATATGATCGGTCGTCGTCTTGCCCTTGGTCTTGATCAACAGAGGGAGCTTCTCAAAATCCTTGCCGGCCCAGCGGGGAAAGGGCTGCAACAACTGCAACCGTTCGCTGGTCGGCGGAACTTCTACGGTCAAGCCCTCGCCGCTCGCTGCCGGCGCAACAAAACCTTCCTCACCCTTTGCAAAACCCTGGACCGGAAGCTCTTCACCCTGCGGAGGTTCGAACTTGAATTCCTTGCCATCCGCGCCCTTGATCTTCTGATTGACAGGATCAAAGGCCAAATCACCCGAGATGGCATAAGCGGTCACAATTTCCGGGCTCGCGAGGAAGGACAGGGTTTCACTAATGCCGTCGTTGCGGCCAGGAAAATTGCGGTTGAAGGAACTGACGATCGAATCCGCTTTTCCCTTCACGCCATCGGCCCGCTTCCATTGTCCAATGCAGGGGCCACAGGAGTTGGACAAGACCGTGCCGCCCAGTTTTTCAAATGTCTCCAAAAACCCGTCGCGCTTCATTGTATTGTAAATGCGCTCTGAGCCGGGCGACACGAGGAATGAGGCTTTCGCCTTGAGTCCGGCCTTCAGCCCTTGCTGGGCAATGTGGGCCGAACGGCTGATATCTTCATAGGATGAATTGGTGCAGCTTCCGATGAGCGCGGCCTTGAGCTCAACCGGATAGCCCTTCTCTTTGGCTTCCGCCGCCATCTTGGAAACTGGTCTGGCGAGATCCGGCGTATGAGGCCCGACGACATGGGGTTCGAGCGTTGACAAATCGACTTCGACAATCTGGTCATAGTACTTCTCGGGCGACTGATAGACCTCGGGATCTGCCACAAGCAGTGCCTTGTTCGCGATCGCAAGTTTGGCCAGATCGGCCCGGTCCGTAATATTCAGGTAGGCGACCATCTTTTCGTCGAAGGGAAACACCGATGTCGTGGCGCCCAGTTCCGCGCCCATATTGCAGATCGTCCCCTTACCGGTTGCACTGATGGTTTGCGCACCGGGGCCAAAATATTCAACGATCTTATTCGTTCCGCCCTTCACCGTGAGCAAACCACAGAGATATAGAATCACGTCCTTCGGCGATGCCCATCCGCTCAGCTTGCCGGTCAGACGAATGCCGATCAGCTTCGGATGGAGGACTTCCCAGGGCAGGCCGGCCATCACTTCGCCGGCATCAGCACCTCCGACACCGATCGCTAACATCCCCAGCCCGCCCCCATTGGGCGTGTGCGAGTCGGTTCCGATGATCAAGCCGCCGGGAAATGCATAGTTCTCCAGTACCACTTGGTGAATGATCCCTGCGCCAGGCTTCCAGAAACCAATGCCATACTTCTTGGCCGCCGAGGCAAGGAAATTATAGACCTCCCTGTTTTCGTCCACCGCACGGAGCAGGTCCTTCTCAGAACCCATCTCGGCACGGATCAAGTGGTCACAATGGATGGTGCTCGGCACGGCCGCTTGCTTCTTGTTGGCCTGCATGAACTGTAATATGGCCATCTGGGCCGTTGCGTCTTGCATCGCCACACGATCGGGACGCAGCGCCAACATCGCCTTACCACGCTCCCAGGTCTGTGCCTCGAAGTTGTCGGCGTGTGAAACCAGTACCTTCTCCGTCAGTGTCAGACCACGGCCGAACTTCTTTCTGGCCTTGGCGAACACATCCGGCATCTTCGCATAGAGTTTTTTCGCGAGTTCGAGTAACATGTGTTTCTCCTTCACAAACCGGCTAGAGGCAAGAGGCTAGAGGGGGTTATCCATCACCTCTAACCCCTTGCCCCTCGCCTCATTATTTCAGCGGTGGCACTTCGCGCCGCTTGGGAGCCGCGTAGTTGACGAGGTAGTCGAACAGCCGGATCAAGCGGCTATCCTGACGCTTCTGATCCACCCAATGCCCGATCAATCCGATCGTGCGGGAGAGGATGAAGAAGCCGTTCAAGCTGTCAACCGGGAACCCGATATCGACGAGCACCGCCGCCATCGTTCCGTCCACGTTCAGAATCAGGTTGTCCTTCTTCACCGAAGTGATTTTTTCCACTTCGAGCGCAAAGTCCAGGCAGGGAGTCTTGATGTTCAAACTTTTGACGTATCCGACCAATTCCTTCACTCGCTTGTCCGGATTGCGCAGGCTCTTGACGCGATGGCCGATCCCTGGCACCGGCCCGACGTTCTTCTTCATATACGTGAGGAACTCATCGACGGACATCTTGTGGTCGACCGCATGTTTGAAGTAGCGGCCGGCATCGGTCACGGCACCGCCGAAGCGGGGGCCGATCATGATCAATCCGGCAGCAACCGACTGGGACAGGCCGATCCCGGCGCAGGCCGCGATGATCGTCCCCAATGCTCCGCTGACGCAGGGACCATGGTCTGCGGAAAGCATCATAATGCGCTTGACGATCTCGGCTTCCTGCTTCGAGATGAGTCGCTTGTCCCAGAGTAAGCCTACGACATGGGGAATTTCATAGCCTTTGTTGATGAGCTCGGAAGCGGGATACCCGTCGTAGCATGGTTCGTCTCCGCGGTCGTCGCTGATCGTGGTGCGGATCAACGGAGCAACCATGACTTCATCCGCCTTCATCGCCTCTTCGATACTCTTCGGCAGCTTCGGCAACACGGCCGGTTCAACCGGCTCCTTGACCTGGCCGGACTTCAACAGCTCTTGATAGGCCTCCTTGATCGCAGGGCCCAAGGCACCGAAGGTCGCAGGCACGATCGCGCCGGATTTCTTGAGAGCATCGGACTTGGAGCGGGCCGATCCTTCGCCCTTCAAGCCTTCCTTGGCGCCGGCATGACCGAACTTCATCCCCTTCGGCAAACTTTCCTGGCAAAAGCCGGAAACGACGGCCATCAACTTCACGCGCCGCTTTTTGGCCCCGTACCACTCGGCTGCCCGCTCTTCGAGATCGCCGCCCATTTCGCCGACGATCACGACCGCCTTCGTTTGGGGATCGTTCTCGAACATTTCGAGGTAGCTGACGTAGTCGGTTCCCGGATAGGCATCGCCGCCAATCCCGATGGCCGTCGTGATACCGTCGGCAAACTGGGAGCAGATCCAGATAATTTCGTTGGAGAGGCCGCCTGATTTGGTGATGACGCCGAACGAGCCTTCGCGATAGAGCTTGGAAAGGACGAGGTTATCAAAGGCTCCGCCGATGACGCCCAATCGGCAGGAGCCGGCGGAGACAATGCCGATCGACGAAGGGCCATTGAAGACTTTCCCAAGCTTGGTCGCATGACGGCCCAGGATCTTGGCATCCTTTTCCGGCACACCCTCGGTGATCATGGAGACCACCTTGATGTGCGGATCGTCCAAGGCTTCCGTCCCACCCTTCATGGCCCGATCCGCGCCGATGTAGACGAGACTGGTATTGATCTGCGGATGGTGTTTCGTGGCTTCCGCAACGGTCTTATAGATAGGCACGGCCACTAAGCCGCTGCCATAAGGAATTTCGTGTGTCTTACCGGCGTCAGGCGGATAGACGAAGGCCAGGACGTTCAGTGACCGTTTGATCAGGTAACAAAACTCGGCCATCCGGCGTGCGGCGTTCACACCCGCGACGCCGCCCTGAATGACCACATAGGTATCTTTATTTGCCAGGATACTCATCGGGATCTCCCATTAATATTCAGTTGGCCATGGACGGCAGGCTATTTCGTCTGGAGCGCCTTATCGACGATATCGGTGAGCGGTGTGTTGCGGTCGAAGACGTTGATGTCGAACCCTTCGTCCTTGAGCGCACGCATCGCATCGAGCCCTTCCTTCTCTCGCGGGCCACCACGACGCACCCAGATCTTGACGCCTTTAAGTTTGCCCTCGGACTTGGCCTTGCGGAAACCATTGATGATGCCGCCGAATGTCTTCTTCACATCGGTGAAATTGGCAATCGCGCCACCGACAATGATGTTCTTGATCCCGGGCAACGAGCAGACCTTATCCGTCAACACTTCAACCGCCCAGTCCGGTGGATCGCCCGAATATTCGGCGTAATTAGCCAACTTGCCACCACGTGCGACGACCGCATCGGAATAATAGACGCTCGCGCCACCGCCCGCTGGAAGCATGGCTGTATCCCCGCCTGGAATCTCGATAAATTTGACCGAGCCTTTGATCTTGGAATCGACCGCCATGACTTCCATTTCGTGCTTGGAGTACGCACGGCCGAATTCTGCGGCAAACGCAAAATTCCAATCGGGGTGCCGGAATTTCGCGTCGCCATCGAGCAGTGTCACCGCATCCAATGCGATCAGTTCATGATCTTGCTCGCGCAGGACCACGGGGTTCACTTCCAAATACTGCGCATCTTCGCTGTCAAAACAGGTAAACATCTTGCCCGCGAAATCGGCCATCTTCTTGACGAGCGGACCGGGAAAGCCTGCGTCTTTGGCCAGCTTCTCGAGCGCGGCCGCTGAGGGCTGTTGCCCGACTTCCAATGCCAGACGCTTCACGCGATCCCAGTTCGATTCGACTTCAATGCCGCCGCAGTTGGCGACCAGAATGTCCGTCCCTTCGCGGGTCGATTTCACCGCACAATAATATTCTTCCTTGTGTGGAATCATTTCGCACACGATCACTTGCGAGACGGTGATGCTGCCTACCTGGCGATCGATCATCTCCCTCGTCGCCGCTTCTGCCCCTTTGAGATCCAGATCGACTTTCACCAAGCCGAGCTTGAACCGAGAGCCGAGTGCTTCATGGGCCTTGACCACCAACTTGGATTTCTTAAGCCATTCATTGGCTTGACCGAGCTTCGCCAGTTCCTCAACCGAGGTGACGACGACATAGTTTGGGACCGTGATGCCCCACTTCTTCATCAGCCCCATGCCGGGACCTTCGAGCACCTTCGCCATGACGTCACTCCTTCAGAATGGTGAGAAACAATTGTAAAGGAGGAGGATTCTAACGAAATCGGTTGGATGACTCAATACACCAGAGGGACTAAGTCCGTTGGCTCAAAAGGCCTAGCGATGAGGATGTCGGGCGCACTAGGCCTAAGTCCTCGAAACTATGCAACAATATCAAGCGTGGGCAACGGGGGATCTCACATTCAAGAGACAAGAATTATCCTGGAAGTCGGTTGGACTGACAGGTGGGGCAAAAAAACGAGCTACGCTCGCTTTGGAGACGGCGAATCGCCCTTCCACAGCGGTTGAGACAGGGTTGACCTTCTTTGCCATAGACGAGATGGCGGCCCTTGTATTGGCCTTCCGTGCCATCAGGTGCATAGAAGTCCTTGACGCTTGATCCGCCACAGGAAATCGCCTCGTGAAGCACCGCTTGCATGGTGTCATAGAGCATGACAATCGTCGCGCCGCGCAACCGATTCACCTCACGATTCGGATGGAGCCTGGCGCGGAAGAGAATTTCGTTCGCATAGATATTCCCGATTCCCGCGATCACTTGTTGATGCATCAACAGGGGCTTCAAGCGTCCACGCCTGGCTTGCATGAGACGGACGAACTCCTCGCGCGGTACCGTGAGGGGATCGACCCCGAAGCGGCGAGCACGATAGCCGTCGAGTCCTGCCCGATCGAGCAAGGAAAGCCGTCCGAAACGCCGAGGATTCCAATAGCGCAGTTCAGATTCACGGCTCCCCGTGAACGACATGCGGGCATGCACGTGCTGCGGATACTTCGTCTTCGTCGTGCGAAACAGGAGGAGACCTGTCATACCAAGCTCCGCGACGACATATCTGAGCTCGTTCTCTTTTTTAAACCCTAATGCGACGCTCTTGCCGTATCGCTCCACCCCGTCCAGCACCGCGCCGTGATACCACGAAAGCGTGGATAACCCTTCCCGAACGATATCCGCTCTGCCGACCCAGCACTCATTGAGTCGAGCGCCGAGAAGATGAACCCGTAGCTGCCGGGCAACGACTTCGGCTTCTGGCAATTCCGGCATCGAGAAAGGTCCTCAGTGAAGTGGTCACATCTATGCCATACGATAGTGGATTAGGCCATGGGCGGCATAGGAAAGGCAATGTATGCTGAGAGCCATTGGGTCACTGGGAGCCGCGCCCTGTGAGGGTTGTAAATTAAACGGCAGCAGCTGGGCGTGAAGAAAGGCTCATCTTGTTCGTTGCACGAGCCTCTCGGAGCAAGCGGACCTGCTTGATAGCGTCTTCGAGCTTAGGAAGGGGCATGGCGCCTGGTCGACGCCTCATGACCAGCTTCAGGACCTCAGCATAGGGCATCCCTTGGACACAACAGAGATAGGCCATGACAACTGATACGGACCGGCCCATGCCGGCACGGCAACAGACCATCACCCGATGGGTAGAAAGATGCTGTTCGACCCAGCTCACGGCTTGATCCAATGAGTCCGGCTCCGCCTCGGCAAACTCCGAAAATGGAATCCAGCCATACGACAATCCATTTGGCGGCTCCAACGTAAACTCAGCGGCAACGAGGAGTAGCGCGCCGGTCTTTGCCGGCGGTTCCCTCGCGTCGTTGATATTCCCGACCAACAGCGTCTCGGTAATAAGGTGCACGATGGTCTTAGTATAAATGGCGCACGCGCCAGGTCAAGGGAAAACCTGGCTCTGTTCTCGTTGCAGTCGCTTCCATATGAACGTTATACTGGCCGCACGATATTGCGAACTTCTGCCCAAGGAGCCTACCCGATGCCTAGCCCGACCGTTGAGGAGGTCGAAGCCAGACTTGAAACCGTTCAGTGCGCCATTTGTAAGGGATCAAGCTTTGGGGTCGATCGACGATTCATGCAATCAGACGGAGAGTGGCGCGGCGTCTGTAAAAAATGCCGCTATAGCTTCCCGATCTACACGGATATGGATTTCTACCTGCGCACACAACCGGATATCCCCTACCGGCTCAAGGAGATGTCCTGTCCGACCTGCAATCACCGGGGCGTGAGCCTCAATTTTCGAGTCACCATGTCCGTCCGGGAATCCATCTATTTCCTGACCTGTACCGCTTGCCAGAAGACCTTCCCGGAGCGTTCTTCCCTGGAAGCGTTTGAATAACTCCCCTTTTCATCCCCTGCGTGGTGTATAATCTCCACATGAGTGAGACACCAAAAAGTCCAACCAACGGCCCAGAAGCTCCCGCTCCAGAGCCTGTGGCCAAGCCGAGAAAAGAAATCCCGCTCATTGCCATTCAAGACGATGGTGACATGATCGCCGAGGAAATGGCGGAGATGTTCGACGAAGACCGGGTGAGTCACCAGCACGGCAGCACAGAACCTGAAGCGGATTAGTTTCAAGTCCTATCTTCCCAATCTCAATCCTCAGCGTTTCCTCCGATCCCTGAAACAGGCTGACCGCTTCTGCCCTGCTCAGAGGCTTCGGCTCGACCGCACTAAGACTCTCATCTGCTCGGCTGTGGAACTTGTTCCTTTCCAGGCTTCGCCTGAAAGGAACTTCAAACAGTCCTCGCCGTCCGCCTTCGGCGGATCGCATCTGTTCGGCAAGTGCGGGACCCTCGCCTACGCAATTCGCGACGCAGAAGCGGTCACCCTGCTACGTGCCCCTGCTCTAAAAGAAAGCGAAAAGGGCGACGAATCGATCACAGACCCGTCGCATTAAGAAGAATGCTGCCTTGCTGGCTAGCCTTTTTGAGCAACCTGTGAGAGCCCCAATCATCAAGAGACCCTGTAGCTAGGATTCGTCTTCTCCTGCATTCCCTGCGGAGGCAGGTAAGTTGAGAAGTTGCTTTGCAACTTCAATGGACATTAGGAGATGGCGAAGCTTCTTTCCAGCGTTCGTGAGCTCGTAGAATGTGATAAGTTCGGGACCATCCGGGCCGTCAAGCGGCGATGGTGTAGCGCGGGTTCGCCTCCTGACGAAGTGAAAGTCCTGGAGTGATCTCGTCAGGATGTGCAGCGGCGTTGACGTGATGCCACCAACGTTGGGCACTCGGATATAGACCTTCTGTTGTGCATTGTCACCAAGTGCCCAATTGAAAAGCTCATACTCAATCTCTTCTTGAATCCATTGGCCGTCGAGGTAACCGAGAACGTCCATGATGGTCTCGAAACTTTTAACAGGTGACTTCGAGAAGAAGTCAATGATTCGGGCATCGGACAGGCCACTTATTTCCATATTCCGTTCTCCTCGACAATTCTAACTATTGGTAGACTAATCAGTTTTCTGACAGCGGGAAATCCTATGCGTTTTTTCGGAGCAGAGCAAGAACGTACCGCCCCTGTCCGAGGAATGGAACCGGTCTATGAGCGACCGGTCCCGCCTCCATTCTCACAAGGAGACATACGGCATCGAGCGACTTGCATCGGAGCGACGGGGTCCCGCCCAGCGCATGAAGATGGAAAACTGACCAGATTCAGGGGTCAGACCTCTTCAATTTTACCTGAAAATGACGCTGATCTAGAGGTTGGGCACTACTCCGGTTCAACTTGTTGTTCAAGTCGTCGTTTGACCTTGAATGCGTCTAAGAGTACATCCCGGTCGAGAAAGTGAACCAGACCTGACTCTGGGGTTCCTCGCAGCACCATTCCACAGAGAACTGGTGTTGGCCGCTGCATCGGTAGTTCAACCCACGCGAAGACAGGAGCTCCACTAAGCCCGATGAAGGTTTTCAGTGACAAGGTGTCGAGGACCGAAAGAAGATGAAGGTACGGCAGACTGGACGGGCCATCGTAGCGCCCGAGTAGAATCATGCGGTCTGCGCGAAACTCCTGAGTTTCATAATTGAAGATCGATCGTTCCTCAGGATAGCCGATGACAAAGAACTGTGCTTCGCTCGCATATCTCTTCCACTCACCGCAAGAGAGAGCGAGGTCGATTAGCCTTGCACCCGCAACCTCCGAGTGAGTTATCCGTCTTGTGTCAATCGCTATCACAGCAAGATCCACAAAATCCTCACCTTCGAGAGAATGGGGAACGTAAAACACATCCTTTAGCGGAATGAGCTGGTGCGATATGTCAGAAGGGAATACACAAATTGGCACGAGATTATCAGGCTGGAGCGCATGGCGCGCAGTTAATACATAGGGCCTACCTTCATAGCCCACCAAAAAAAACAGTACCGCGCGTGGAGGAGTAAGGCGCTTCTTCAACGCCTGTTTCGAAGATTAGCGGTTGAACGGAGAGAGCAAGGCGATCTATCGCATGCTGTGGGACGTGCACAAGTGCTATAACTCCTGACCGTTGAGTAAACTGACCGGCATAGTACGCCAACACAGACTGCGAATTGTGGTTGATTCTTGTGCCGGTTCAACCACTTGTCAATGCTCTCCAATAGCAAGAAAGTTTTTTCGTTCCACTCCAAGCGGGAACAGGCCCATCAGCGGTCTGTCCCCGCCCTACTCTTTAACTAGGGCAGCTGGGCTGATCCATTAAGTGCGCGCGCTTTTTCACCCGCCCACCCACTGGCACGCCGAGACGTGCCAGTAACCCGAGCGAGGGCCTTCTGATTTCTCGACTTCCCCAGAAGGAGTAGGCAGATTGTTCTTCACTGCGCGCATCGAGCGACCACCGCTTTATCGTGGGGGATCTGCGAGCAAGAAGAACGGTCTGCCTGCTCCTTCGCATCCTTCTGAGGCCGCACGCTTCCTCTTTCCAGATTGCAGAGGTTCAGACGGGACGGACGATATGCACCGCTGCATCACTCTCAATTCTTCCAACTGGCGAAACTTTCCCGTCCCGTTCCTTTCGCACGATCCGCTCGATTTGTACGATGGCGCCGCGATGCCAGCTATCGACAGCCGCATTTTGAGGAGAGGCTTTCCGATCCAGCCGTCCGACTTCAGTCCGTCCTGTTTCATTGCACAACCAGGCCCGCTTCTCGCCCTTCAATTCTCGTAGTTCGCTCACGACCCGGAAGGTTTGCGGGCTCCGCGGCGCGATGGTACGACCATCTGTGCGCAACAATAGATAAGAAAACTTCAATGCGTCTTTAATGAACCCTGCGTCCCAATCGATCGCAGCGATGGCAGGGGGCGTTTGCCACGATCGCTCCTCATGACACCAGTCGTCTGGACGGTCTAAGGCCGGACAGGCCCCCTCATGCAGGCAGGGACTATAGACTGTACAAACGCCCTGCTTGAGCAGGTAATTACGCACATGATGCAGCGCTCGAGCCGTTTGCCGAAGTGCGGGCTCGATGATCATGATGGTCCCGTGTAAAGCGAGGAACGGCAGGAGCTGGGCGACAACCCCGGCACGCTCGGCAGGGGGATCGACCGAAGCAGGAAACAATTCATTGAGGCAGTTCGCCATGATAATCAAGTCAAACGGCCCGCCCCGCACAATCTGCTTGCCCAGATCGCCTTTGAGCGGATGTTCCAGATTGCCCTCGATGCACCGAAGTCCTGATGTTGATATCCCAACCTCATGACAATAGGCCTCCCACAGCCTCTTCGTGTCCCGCAATGGTACTTGGGAAGCATCGGCAGCCAGGACCGACACAGATTTCGCCCGCTCAGGGTTGCGATGCCACAGCCAATCCAGCAAGGCCAAAGCCCCGGTCCCCGGACCACAGCCAAGGTCAAGGACGGCCATTGGATGATCCAGCACTTCCATTCCGCTGTCTTCTGGCAGTTCGTCTAGCAGGGCTTGCACTTTCGAGAGGTTTACGGGAAAGAAATACGACAGATAGGCAGAAGCATGGCGGGGGTCATCCAGGTAATGCAGCGGCAATGTTGCGCGCGCAGTCGTAAAAAGACGCGAAAGATTCACGACCGACTGCGCCAAGTCTCCACCCTGAAGATTCCTATCAAGCGAGACCTTTGCCAGGATCTTCAGAACCAGCGATGACAGGCTCGATGATTTCTTCTCGTTGAAGGGTTGCACAGGCATAGTGTAAGCTGATGTTGATTAGGAGGACAACCATGACAGATGCAATTTTATTGGCCTATAAAGATGTCGAAAACTCAATGGAACGATTCACCCTGCTCCTCCAAAGCCACGTGGACGCTATGGGCGCAAGCCCATCCCACGACTCCGACAAAGTCTTCCGCTTATCGCAAGGCTCCAAGGCAATGAGAGACAGCGCGATGATCTACCTCTCCTATGCTAAATATGTGGCGTATGGCATGCCGGAAAGTGAGGACATGGTGCAGGATGAACTGCAAGGGTAGCCTCGGCTTATCTGGAGTATTTGTTTGAGTGCGTTCCCCGGGCAAAACTAGGAAACGAGACTGACCGTAAAAGCAAAGAGCCCGTCAGGTTTTCATGCCTGACGGGCTCTTTATTTCTCTTGCGATCGCTTAGATGCTGCGCATGAAATGCGCCACGTCATCCTGATTGACGGCTCCGCCCATGATCGAAGACATCGCGACGTTGGTCGACTTCTTACCGGTCAGGCCGGACTCGACCTCGTCCACAATCAACTCTACCGGCATCGACTGACCGCCGTACACCCGTGGTCCACCGATGATCTTGGCCTTGGAGAAACCATAAATCGCAGTGGCCACTTCTTTCGCCAGCCATCCGACATAGTTGAACTCAGGAACGACGATGAGCTTCGCCTTGCCACAAAGCTCCCGTAACTCCTTCGTCGGAAACGGACGGAGCGACCGGACCTTGATCAAGCCGATCTTGATGCCCTTTTCTGCGCAGATGCGAACAGCTTCACGCGACTGGGCCGCGGCACTGCCTGAAGCAATGATCACCGCCTCGGCATCCTCCACATTCTCAGCGGTAAGTAAACCACCCATATACTGGCTGATATACTTGCGGGATCGTTCGACTGCAGCCCATACTTCCTGCTGCCAGACCGCATGGATGTTGTAGGCCATGAAGTTCGACTTCTGAACCGGGGCGTCGCGAGACAGCCTGGCAGGAGGATTCTCCGCATCGAGCACCGGAACCGCCCCGCGCCATGCTTCACGAGGCGGAAGTCTCATGCTGCGGTCCTGCATCCGGACATAGCCTCGAGCATGGGTCACGAAGAACCCGTCGCAGCAGACACCGACCGGGAGCGTCACATCGTTCTTCTCGCTGATCACGAACCCGGCCATGATGAAGTCATACATGTCCTGCTGGTTCTCGGCGTGGAACACGATCATGCCGCTATTGATAAGATAGGCGACTTCAATATTGTCCGGCTGAATGGCCAACGGGGCATTGACGACGCGGCAGGTGAACATAGCAACAACGGGCAGCCGATGCCCAGGCCATGACGCGATGCCTTCAAGACCCCTGAGCGTACCGGGACCGGCGGTCGCCGTAAAACAGCGGACACCCGCCCGTGACCCGCCCGCGATCGCCGCCATGACACCGACTTCTTCTTCACCACGGTAGTACTCTTTCACGTACCCTTCGCCGTAGAGCACGCCGATGAGCTGCATCGTTTCGCTCTGCGGGGTGATGGGATAGGCGATGGCTAGGTCCACGCTGGAGCGCCGAACGGCCTCTTTGGCCGCTTCGCTGCCCGTAATGAACTCTTTTGTCCGCGGGGCTTCAAGGAACAAGTATTCCGGCGAGACCACCTTCTGCCGTTTCGCTTCGGCATGGGGATCTTTTCTCGCAGCCGATGGAGGGGGGGGAGGAGCAACACTAGTGATGGGATCGCCCTGCGGGTTTGTCTTTTGCTCTGCTTCGAGTGCTTCGCTCATCATGACACCTCTTAGCTATATCGCCCGTGCTTTTCGACCTTACTCAGCCTTCACGCTTCATCTGCTCGGCCGAATGGCCAAAGGCAGCCGCGCCGGCAAGGCCTGCCACAGGGGCAAAGGTGAGGGGATTCGTGTGAGTTTTCCCACCGTGAACTCTTGATTGCGTACCGGTAAATCGTACGTTCTCGCGGTTCTCCGGCAACTTAATGCCCATTTCCTCGCGCACCCGTTTGAATACCTGCGCGGTCTTCTTCAACTTGATCGTGTCTGAATCCCGAATCGTCAGCATCGCATCTTCATGCCCCTGCTCCGCACAAATCGCCATGGTCAGACAGTTGGTCCCTGCACGAATCATTTTCAAGGTCAAGTTGGCATAATGACAATGCACGCCGATGAAGATGCAGGCTTCGATTTTGTTGCCCCAAATGGTGAGGTTCGGATGGTTCGGATTGATGACCTCTTCCGGATCGATCTTCGGATATTTCGGCCGATAGTCCGGCATGGGGATGATCATGACGTTCGGAATCTGAGCCGCGATCTCCAGCACTGCCTTGGCCTTTTCAACGGCATGATCGTTCCAGGCCCAGAGTACCAATGGTCCCGGAAAGATGGTAGCATTGGGGCTGGTCAGCATTTTACGAGCCATCTCTTCGATGACCTTGTCTTCATTAGGCTCCAGTAATCCGTAGAAAAGCCCCTCCCCTGGGTCAGGAAGCGCGACTCCCAACTGAGCCGCCGACGGCGGATGAAATCCGGCTGGACCAGGAACAATAATGCGTTCTCTTGTATCAGGCGTCGTTGCCACTCCCGTACCTCCCTAATTACCTACAACAATCATCGGATTGGACAGGACTGCAACGGTTGATTTCTCTTCATACTTGATGTTGTCGGTTACGGCTGCCAGCGGCAATTGATCAATCATGATCATCTTGATCGCATTGTTTTTCGCCATATTGTCGCACACCCACACGCACTGCGCGCAGCCCTTACAGCGGTCGACCGCCACATATGCAGAGCCGTACTTGAAGCCCTTGTCTTTCCCCATATCTTCGCTGTACTGAATGGTGTTGGCTTCAGGACAATATTGCGTGCAGAGTTTGCAGCTCTTCGCGGCACAGATCTCAACATCGATATTGGCTACCAGATACATCGTGACTCCTTCATACTAAGTCCCGTTAGGCACCCACGGTCGCAGGGGCATCCGACCGCTTGACCGATGTCGCAGCCCAACCATGATCGACTGCATAGTTCCAACCCGCCTGAATCACCGCCACATTTTTATCGATCAATTCCTGTTTCTTTTTGAATTTTCGCTCGACGACACTGTCCAATGCCGCGGTTCCTCCGGAGACGACAAACCCTTTGCCAAGGAACCGATCCTTCACCGACTGCTCCAGCGCTTCGACCGAGGTCAGCCCTGTGATAGCTCCGATGCAGCCCATCAATCCCATGTTCGTCGCGAGGTCCATTCCCGCAACTTCGAGCGATAGTTTGGTGGCGGGGAAATAGTAGAGCTTCGCACGACGCTCTTCCAACTCACGCGCCTGATCTCTGTGAAGACTCATCGGACCATCATTGTTGATCAGCGCAATCCCATCTTCCTTCAACCCGAAATAGAACGGCATCGTATACGACTTGCCGTGCGTTATGACCTGCGGATGGAAGATGATAATGATATGAGGGAATGTGATTTCCCCGATTTCATAGATCGGTTCATCCGACACACGCACATAGCTCTCGACCGGTGCCATCCGCTTTTCCGATCCATAAAATGGAACGATCGTGCTTTCGCCGCCGGCATGGATCACTGCGGTGCTGAGAATGTGCGATCCTGTGACGACACCTTGACCACCGACCCCTGCCATCCGAATGTTGAAGCGCTTTGCCATGGTCCGAGCCTCCCTCCGGTTGCTTACGCCTTGTTTGGAATTGCAGCGGCAGGAGCAGCCGGCTTCGGAAGATAGTCTTTGTAGCCATACCGCTCAGTAAGATACTGCTTGGCCTCTTCGCTCACGTATTCCGTAAACTGATACCGGTCATTCTCAACGGTCTTCGCGTCCTCCATCACTTTATCGGTTGGAATCGCATACTCGATATTGCAGGAGGTGTACGCTTGAATGTAGGTCGAACCCACTTCACGGGCAATCAACACGGCCTTCTTGATGACGCTCTCGACGCGGCGGGGATTGTTCGGAACCACCGTCGCCACGTAGGCACACCCGGCCACCTTCGCCATTTGCAACATGTCCATCTTCTCGAACTTCTTCCCCAACGGAGCCATCTTCAGGACCGCACCACGGTTGGTCATCCCGCTCTCTTGCCCACCGGTGTTGCCGTACACTTCATTGTCCAACATGATCGTGGTGAACCGTTCCTTGCGGAACCAGGAATGGAGCACTTGCTGGAAGCCGATATCCGCCGTTCCACCGTCTCCCGCTATGACCACCACATCCTTCGGCTTGTCACCGAACCGCAATCGCAGTCCGCGGGACAAACCACTCGCTACGCCGTTCTGATCCCCGTAATTACCGTACACAAACGGGATCGCAGCCTGCGAAATCGCTAACCGTCCACAGCCTGCTGTTCCAACAGTAATAGTGTCTTCTGGGTTAGGAAAGGCAATGATGGCCAGTCGGATGAAGAGAGTCATCGCGCACCCGGCACACATAGGATGTTCTTCAAGGATTTCCTTGAAGCTCCCCATTTGAGAGACCGAAATTTTCTTTCCGAAGGGACCATGCTCGACCATGTCCCGATATTCTTTGGGCATGAATTTCTCAAATCCACCGGAAAACTTTACATAGTCAAGACTCATTGGAACACCTCCCTCTATCGTTGCGACGGAAATCCGTCGCCTCTCGGAAAGGACAAATTATATGCAACAGGCCCGCAGGAATTCGAGGTTGGAAGAACGGGACCAACCCGTTCATGGACGTTCACACGAGTATGCATGGTAGCAAAGCCTAAAAAAGACTGTCAATGAGAAACGTCGCGCATCCCGAATCGCAAGCTCACAACAAAATTTTATAACTTCCTGAAAATCAACGCAACTTCTCAGAAGACCCACCATGCCAGAAAGAAGGCCTAGCACACCTTAAGCCCGTAGGCCATTCGCCCTAACAAATCGCGTTTCCGCGATCTTTTCGCATGCGACGAACGCGCAAGTGCCTTCATCTCATTTGAGAGAGAGATTGCCGATTACACAAAATCTGTCTAGACTAGATCATATGTCCACACGCGTGATCATCCCAGGGGAAGACGAAGGCGCCCAACATGCCGGTGGGGTCCATAAGCGGCCACCGATTCCCGATAATTCGCTCAAAGCCGAGTGCCCGAAGTTCATGAGCCACGGCCCCTGTGGAGGCGTTCGAAAAGGAGGATTATGCGAGGTGTACCCCGAGATGGCTTGTCCCTGGGTGACCCTTTACATTCAGCTGGAAAAAATCGGCCAGGTCGAGTGGATGAAACAAGTCTAAAAAGACGTGAGGCGTGAACGTGAAGCGTGAAACAGCAAGAAGGAAATCGAAGGCGACAAAACTCGGCTACAACGATGACCATGCAAGGAGCGGGATTACTATGCCGCTGCCGGACATTGAAACATTCCCAAATCAATACAAAGGCTACGAAATCACCATCGAGATCCCTGAATATACCGCGATCTGCCCGAAGACCAGCCTTCCGGACTTCGGGACCATTACACTGCATTACATGCCAGATAAAGAGTGCCTTGAGCTGAAGTCGTTGAAAATGTACCTCTACGCATATAGAAATCTCGGCATCTTTTATGAAAACGCTGTGAATCGCATCCTGCACGATGTCGTGGCAGCCTGTCGGCCTGTATGGGCTAGAGTAACCGGCAGCTTCACTGCCAGGGGCGGGCTCCGAAGCCTCATTGAGGCGAAGTACCCGTGAGGCTCATCCGTCCTTTATTCCCCTGCGTCTGATCGACTCCTGCTGATGGCTATCTACGCAATTGGCGATATCCAAGGCTGCCTTGCTCCATTCAGACGACTCCTCGATCAAATTTCGTTCGATCCACGCACCGATCGGTTATGGCTCGCCGGTGACCTCGTCAATCGTGGGCCTGATTCTCTCGCCCTCCTTCGACTCGTGCGAAGTCTCGGCGATGCCGTTCGTATTGTGCTGGGCAATCATGATCTCTTTTTGCTCGCGGCAGCTGAAGGCATCACGACGGTACGACCCAAGGATACGATTGATGACGTCTTGGAAGCAGAGGACTGCGGTGAACTGATCGCCTGGCTTCGTCGCCGACCACTCCATCATCGCGAGGGATCGTTCCTAATGGTCCATGCAGGACTACTTCCACAATGGACCATTAACGAGTCAGTCGGGTTTGCGTGTGAGGTCGAAGTGGTACTATCAGGGTCGGACTATCGGACTCTTCTCCATAGCCTGTTTCATGGACCAGCACCACAGTGGAACCCATCCCTGTCAGGACTGGAGAGACTCGTGAGTATCACCCGTGTATTGACCAAACTCCGGACCTGTACCCCAACCGGGGAAATGACGGGATTCTCGGGGCCTCCCGAACAAGCGCCCGCCGGTTATCTTCCCTGGTTTCAAATCCCACATCGATGCAATACGGATGGCACCATCATTTGCGGCCATTGGGCCGCTCTGGGGTTGCGCCTCGAACCCAATCTCTTGGCGATTGATAGCGGATGTGTGTGGGGCAGGCAGTTGACCGCAGTTCGATTGGAGGATCGCACCGTATTTCAGGTGAACTGCTCGACACGATCTCGCTAAGTAGCTCCTGCCAGGCGCCCTCAGACACCTAACGCCAGGCGAACGAGCGGCACTTTCTCGCCGATCCCAAACGATAACGGCTCCTTCACCTCGTCCGGATTGACATAGGTCCCGAACAGGCGATCCCAGATGCTGAAGGTGACACCAAAGTTGGCGTTGGACAGAGTAAGGTTGTCACTATGATGCACATGATGGAACCTCGGCGTGATGAACACCCACTCCAACCAATTCGATCGCCAGGACACGTTCATGTGCATCCAATCGTTTAACAGAATATGGGAGGTCGTCACGGCCAGGAAGATCCACCAAGGGGCCATGCCAAGCACTGAGTAGGCAAAGATCCAGGGCAGACCTTGTAGCACAAGCTGGAGGAGCGATGCTCGGTAGCCGGCCAGCCAATACATGGAGGTAGGAGAATGGTGCCACTTGTGGACAGGCCAAATCGGGCTGAGATGCCAGAACCGATGCATCCAATAGGCGCCGAAGTCACCGACGACGTAATACAAGAGAAAAACCACCACCGTCGGTAGGGTGAGGATCGACTCCGGGACCATGGGTTTGACCGCGATAAAACTTCTCAAATAGCCTGCGGCTGGAGTCGTGAAGTACACAAGAACTGCGGATCCAATGATGTCCAGAAAGAGCACCGAGCGGTAGGGAACGTTTCGCACGGGGACAAAGCTCTCGAGCGTGGTCACACCGAGAAGCCTCACGACAAACAGCAGCGGGAAAAATAGGTTATTGTCGAGGAGGAACTGCCGAAATTCCCGACTGAGCAGCCATTCAATCCATTCCATGCGGAGCCTCTCCTTATCGCTGTACTGTACCACGGCTGCAGAAAACTGCCTTGCTTTTAGACGCCGAAGGGGCTAGTGGTAGCTCTCATTCTCGCTAGGGAACTTTCCCCGCTCCACCTCTTCCTTATAGCGCCGCAACGCTTGAAGCGCGTCGGCCTTCAGATGGGCGTAGGGCTTGACGAATTTAGGCACGAAGTCGTCAAAGAGACCCAGCAAATCGTAGAGCACCAGAATCTGCCCGTCACAATAGGGACCAGCGCCGATCCCAATCGTCGGGATCGTGAGTTGCTCCGTGATGGTCTTGGCCAACTCGGCAGGAATCGCTTCGAGCACGATCGCGAAGGCACCGGCTGCTTCAAGGGCCTTGGCATCATCCAGCAAGGCTAACGCATGATCTGCCTCTTTCCCCTGTACTTTGTAGCCGCCGTATTGATGGACGGATTGGGGAGTCATGCCGAGATGCCCCATCACAGGAATGCCTATGCGTGTCATCGCGGCTACCCGATCGATCACCACCGCGCCGCCTTCCAGCTTGATTGCCTGGGCTCCCGCTTGCAGAAACCGTCCCGCATTGCGAAGCGTGTCTTCTTGGCTCGCTTGATAGGACATGAAAGGCATATCGCCGATGACGAGCGCTCGTTGAGCAACCCCAGCCACAAGCTTCGTATGGTACAGCATGTCGTCCATCGTCACAGAGAGCGTATTGGCCTTCCCCTGTACGACCACACCCAGTGAATCTCCAACCAGAATCGCTTCAATGCCTGCCTGCTCGATAATGCGTGCAAAGAGCGCATCGTAGGCTGTCACAACGATAAGTTTTTTCTTATCGCGCTTGTGCCGTTGAAATTCAGGGATCGTCATTAGGCAATTTCCGCTTTTGTGATGATCTCAGCCAGCCGGTGCGTGACCTTGATCGCCATAATATGGACCCCGTCGCAATGAGGCTGCACCGCCTTGATGGTCCGCACCGCGATAGCCACTCCTACATCTTCCGCATGCTCTGGACCGGCTGCCTTGAGTTCGTCGATCATTTCCTGCGGAACTGACACTCCAGGAATATGAGCATTCATGAACTCCGCCATCTTCGCGTTCCGGAGGACGAGAATGCCCGCCAGCACTTTGACCTCAAAAGGGCGAACCGTCTTCATGAAGGAGGCAAACTGTTCCGGATGGTAAATCGCCTGCGTCTGGAAAAACTGGGCTCCCGCTTTCACTTTTACTTCAAACTTGGCGAGCATAGGACCCAGCGGGTCGGCTTCCGGAGTCACTGCAGCCCCAATGGTAAACTGCGTCGCTCCATCCAACTTATTTCCAGCAAGATCCCGCCCATTGTTGAGTCCTTGCACTAGCTGCATTACTTGGACGGAATCCAGGTCATAAACCGGCTTGGCCTCCTTATGGTCTCCGACAGTCGGATAGTCCCCGGTAAGACACAGAATATTGCGGATGCCGAGCATGGAGGCGCCCATGAGGTCCGACTGTATCGCAATACGATTTCGATCACGGCAAGTCATCTGCATCACCGGATCATGACCGAGTTCGTAGAGGAGTCGGCAGACAGGAAGAGACCCGGCCCGCACAACGGCGGCCGTGTTGTCCGTCACATTGACCCCATGCACACGTCCCACCAACTGTTTGGCATTCTCCAGGACGCCGGAAATGTTGGTGCCTTTGGGGGGATTGTACTCAATCGTGACGGCAAACTGCTTCTGATCGAGCACATCCTTCAACCGCCGCGGTTCTCGACTCATGAGTTCTTTCCCAACCTTGTTCCTCTAAGAAGTGGCTGGGTTGCTCCATCGTGCGCGCGTCCAACGAGGGATTTCTGAAGCCGCGCGTTGCGCGAGCACAGGAGCACCCAGCCGCCTCACATCATCCCCGCCATTCTCTTCGCAGATTCCACCGTGTTGTCCAGCAACATCGCAATCGTCATCGGTCCCACGCCGCCCGGTACGGGACTGATCCAGCCTGCCTTCTGGCTGACCGGTTCAAAATCAACGTCGCCGACGACTTTCCCGTCGGGGAGCCGGTTCGTTCCCACATCGATCACGACCGCTCCTTCGTGCACCATGTCGGCCGTGACAAACCTGGCTTTCCCAATCGCGACCAGCAACAGCTCGGCTTCGCGGCACACCGCCGGCAAATCCTTGGTCTTGGAGTGGCAAATCGTTACCGTGGCGTTGCGCTGGAGTAACATCAGTGCTAACGGCTTGCCAACGATGTTGCTCCGTCCCAATATGACAGCACGCTTCCCTTCGATACCCACGCCGGTGGATTCAATCATTTTGATGACGCCCTTCGGCGTACAGGCTTCAAATACAGGATGTCCCTCGACAAGTCGACCAAAATTGTACGGATGAAACCCGTCTGCATCCTTGTCGGGCGACACTGCTTCAAGAACGACTTTGCTGTCGATGTGCTTTGGAAGCGGCAACTGCACCAAAATCCCGTGGATCCTGGGATCGGCGTTTTTTTTCTCAATCAGGGACAACAACTCGGCTTGCGTCGTGCTGGCAGGCAATTTGTGGTCATCGATGTAGATACCCGCCGCATCACAGGCTTTTTGCTTGCTCTTCACATAGAGATGCGAGGCTGGATCGTCGCCGACCAGAATCGTCGCCAAGCCGGGCTTCATCCCTATCTTAGCCAAGACTGCAGCTGACTCGATTGCCAACCGCTCACGTACTTGCAGTGCCAATACTTTGCCATCGATCAACCGTGCTGCCACTGGTTCCTCCTCCTTGCGAGAAACGGTCAGAAAAAAGCACCGCACCATAACAGGGCATTTTTACGCAAGTCAACGCCCGGAATACGTGAAGCATCAGGCATAAGGCCGGGAGAGAAAACAGTCCGTTTTCTCTCCCATCGCCCCCACGCCTCACCCATGACGCTTTGCGGCCGTTTCTTGACAGGCTCTTCGCCTGACAGCTACGATGGACTCGCATACCGCGATCAATAGCCATCTACCTTGTGAGCAGAATCTCCTCTGTGATACCCCTTCTAATACGGGTCATCAGCCATCCGGCGATCTGGCTTACCTGGATTGTACCCATGGTGATCGTCAGCCCGCTCGGGGCCCAGATCACCGTGACGGAACTGCAATCTCCCTACAGCTTTGTGAATGATCCTCTTGAAAAGGGTTATTTTATCTCGAGCGTCAACGGCGAACCGGAGACCGCCGATAACAACGGATTCATCACCAAACTCGACCCCAATGGCAAACTGCTCAATCTAAAATTCATCCAGGGCGGGAAAGGCGACGTCATCCTCCACGCTCCCAAAGGCATGGCCGTGGTTGAGCATGTGCTCTATGTGGCTGATCTCGATACCCTTCGGGGGTTTGACACGACCACCGGTAAGCCCGTCATAGCACTCACCATCCAATCGCCCTCTGCTTCGCATTCTGGGTTGCCACCGGCCTCGTTGAGCGACGTGACCTTCGATGGCAAGGGCCACTTGTATTGCTCCGATCAGAAAGCCAACACAATCTACCGCGTCGATCTGGCCACCCGGGCGTCTTCCGTGCTGGTCACAGATCGCGCCCTGGCCGGCCCCTCAGGCCTTGTCGTCCATCCCAAGTCAGGCCAGATCATCGCGGTGAGTTGGGACAAGGGCAAGATTTCCGAGGTCTCGCCGGAAGGCGTGGTGACCGAACTCTTCTCCAACGGATTCTTTTCCAGCCGCTTTCAGAATCTTCGCGGGGTGGATTTCGACCGGTGGGGCAACATGTACGTATCGGATTTCACGACGGGAAAAGTCTGGCGCATGAGCTGGGACAAACGATTTCAAGTCATCGCAGAATTCTTACCTTCGCCGGGAGACCTGAGTATCGATCGTGCAAATAACCTCATCCTAGTTCCGTATGAATTTGCCCATGCAGCCGAGATGAACGGGCTTGAAGCCCCTAGTGATGGAAAACCAAAGCAGGAAAAGCGGACGTTGGCAGACTATGGCTTCATTCCTCCACCACCGAAACCGGCACCGGAAGGATCCCCAAAAAAATGAGCCAATGCGCCTATTGCACACAACGGAAAGGCAAACGGCCTTGTCCCGGTTTGACAGGGCTGATCTGCAGCCAGTGTTGCGGCGAACACCGGATCGTGCGGGTCTCATGTCCGGCTGACTGCATCTATCTCGAATCCGGGAGCGACTATCAGCAGAAACGGCTTGCAGAACAATTCATGCCGGTGCGCCGCGACTTCTATCGCGAGCTGTCAGCGCTTGGCGGCGAGAAGGCGGTGTCCCTGTTTAATCTCATCGAAGTTGTCATTTTTAGTTACTTCCAGGGGCGCCGCGACGGACAAGATGCGGAAATCGTGGCGGCGCTGCAGGCCTTGCGACGAACGCTCAGCCCGCTCCATGTGCCTGCCGCCCCGATGCCGGTTTTCGCTGAACATCTGAAGAAGGAGTACGACACGTTCAAGAAACAGAACCCACAGCAGATCGCTGATATGTCCTCCGCACCGGAGATATTGGACCGTGCGATGACCTTCGTCTCTCGTTTTTCAGGTACGGACTTCCAATCACAACGGTTCCTCGGGGGGCTCGTCGGGTACGTTCGAGCCTATCATCCGGAGATTGCGGAACATCTTGTCAAGCAACGTGAACCAGGCCACATCATCTTGCCCGGGCAGCAGTTCATGCCGCCCCCCGCCCCTGAGCCACACACCCACGACCCGGGCTGTCAACACCACCACTGACGGATAGCCATTCACGAGGACGGTGGGTCACACATGAGTTCGGAAAAAAAACAAAAGATCAGAAAAGCCCGTCGAGTGGAGCTACGCTGCACCCTCGGATTTTCTTCCGGAGAGATCGAAGGCGACGCCACGATCACAAACATTTCCACGGCCGGGTGTCGAGCTGAATCTGACATCAATATGGCAGAAGGACTCGACGTTCAGATCGCGCTTCAGCTTCCCGACCTGTCTCCACCTGTGAAAGTCGAGCGAGCCTCGGTACGTTGGGTCTCAGGCCATGCCTTTGGCCTGAGCTTCATTCTGTTCTTCCCGTCCGAGCGAGCCCGTCTCCGCACGTTCATCGAAACAATCAAATAGCGTTACCCCTTACCCACCCCCTCGAGTTGTGCTGTCTGGGAGAGTGCAACTGCACACATCGAGTAAGTATATTCTTGTTATGCGAACGCCGGGGATAATGGAGTCTGAAAGACCCTGCTGCTATTCGACAATTGTCACTGTCATCTCAATCCGCTCATTCGGCAAGTCGTGGTCGTTCCTTGGCAAACTCACAATTTTATCGGCCACGCCAAGGCCTTTGGTCACCTCGCCAAATGCCGTGTATTTTCGATCAAGGAAGGGGGATTGCTCCACGACAATGAAAAACTGCGACCCCGCGGTGTCAGGTTCGCTCGCTCGCGCCATCGACACAATGCCGCGCTTGTGAGGAATGTCGCTGAACTCCGCCTTGAGCAAGATAGGATTGCCCTTCTCATCCCTGGGCCCACCCTGCCCATAGGTGTCCTTACGCAACGAGTTCTTGGTATTGGGATCACCGCCCTGGATCATGAAGCCGGGGATAACCCGGTGGAAAATCGTCCCATCATAAAAGCCGGACTTGGCCAGCTTGATAAAGTTCTCAACATGCTTCGGCGCCACATCGGAATAGAACTTGACGTGGATCTCGCCGAACTTGGTCTTGATAATGGCTCTCGGACCAGGGCCAGGGGAAGGAGCAACCGGTTTTACATCGGCCTTCCCTCCACAGCCCGCGAAGAGACCGGTCGTCAATAGCAGTCCACAAAGGAAGAGGCTTCTCATTGCGACAGAGTCACGCGTGATGGCCCACCAACCTGGCATTGGTTACTCGATCACCACGACTGTCATCTCCGCCCGTTCCGTCGGAAGGTCACGGCTGTTCTTCGGCATGCTGACAATCTTGTCCGCCACCTCCATCCCCTTTACTACCTCGCCAAAGACCGTATACTGCCCATCGAGAAAATTCGAATCCTTGACAACAATGAAGAACTGCGAACCGGCACTGTTGGGATCGCTCGTGCGCGCCATGGAGAGGATCCCTCGTCGGTGAGGAATGTCGTTGAACTCAGCCTTGAGCCGTTGGCTCGGCCCACCCTGACCGTAGGTCTCTGGCTTATTCGGATCTTTGGTATTGGGGTCGCCGCCTTGGATCATGAACCCTGGAATCACCCGATGAAAAACCGTTCCGTTGTAGAAGCCAGACTTCGCCAACGCGATGAAATTTTCAACATGCTTGGGAGCCTTATCAGGGAAGAAGACGACGTCCATGTCGCCAAACTTTGTTTTGATAATGGCCTTGGGACCTTTCGCCCCTTCTGCTTTTCCCACTGGAACCTTGTCGGCGGCGAAGAGGGCACCCATCCCCAGCAACAGGCTCCCGCTGAGCACGAGCATCACCGCCACTATATTCACCATGAATCGTCTTTGCATCATCAGCCTCCGTGAAAAATTAATGATTCGTCACAAGGTCATCCTATCATGGCGACCGGATCAAGCCCCTAACTGTCGAAGGGCCTGTTTCGCCGCCTGCTGTTCTGCTTCCTTCTTGCTTCGTCCGGACCCGACGCCTACCACCTCACCGTGAATGGACAGTTCCACCTCAAATAGCTTCTGGTGATCCGGCCCTGTTTCTCGAATGGTCGCATAGCGTGGTAATGCGTCATGCCGCTTTTGACACCACTCCTGAAACTGAGTCTTGTAGTCGCCCGATCCGGGCTGCTCCTGTCGGGCTGCAATGTTTGTCAGTTCCTCTGCGAATATGTGGCGCGTCACAGTTTGGCTTGCGTCGAATCCCCCGTCAAGATGAACCGCCGCAAGCACAGCCTCGAGCGCATCGGCCAACAGCGAATCTTTTTCACGCCCCTTCGAACGGTCTTCCCCGCGCCCGAGCTTGAGATGCTCTCCCAGTCCGAGTCGGCGAGCCACCCGCGCCAGCGATGCCTCACTCACCAATTGCGCCTTCAGCTTCGAGAGGGTCCCCTCTGAAGACTGCGGCAACGAAGAAACCAGATGCTCACTCATCACAAGCGACAGCACGGCGTCGCCAAGAAATTCTAGCCGCTCGTTATGTTGAGGCGAAGCCGATTTCTGCTCGTTGACGAGAGAGGAATGAGTCAGAGCTTCTTCGAGCAAGGCAAGGGCCTGGAATCGATAGCCCAACGAGGATTGGAGCGAGTCGGCAGAGGAAGCCGAAGTCATAGCGGCGAGCACACTCCTCGCACAGTCCTGTTAGGCGTCAGGCTTTCTAAAGAGAAGGCAGGCATTGACCCCGCCGAATCCAAATGAATTCGACAACGCGACTGTCACGGCAGCCGGCCTGGCTCTGTGCGGGATATAGTCCAGATCGCACGCAGGATCCGGATGATCCAGGTTGATCGTCGGAGGCAGTATCCCGTGGTGAAGCGCCAACACACTAAACACCGCTTCAATCCCACCGGCCGCCCCGAGTAAGTGGCCGGTCATCGACTTGGTCGAGCTCACAGGAATACCGTAGGCCCGTTCACCGAATACCTGCTTGATGGCCTTGGTCTCAATAGCATCCGCCATCGTCGACGTACCATGCGCGTTGATGTATCCGACCTGGTTCTTGTCGATGGCCGCATCCTTGAGCGTCAACTCCATGCATCGGACCGCGCCCTCACCCTCTTCAGACGGGGCGGTGATATGATAGGCATCGCTGTTCATGCCGTAGCCGATGAGTTCGGCATAGATTCGAACCCCACGCCGACGTGCATGCTCCAGTTCCTCCAACACCACGACCCCCGCACCTTCGCCCAGCACGAACCCGTCGCGATCCTTGTCGAATGGCCGGCTTGCCTTCGTCGGGTCATCGTTGCGAAACGACAACGCTTTCGATGCAGCAAATCCGGCAACCCCTAACGGCGTGATGGCGGCTTCCGCTCCGCCCGCAATCATGACATCGGCATCCCCCGCCTGAATCAGTCGATAAGCGTCGCCGATGCAATGATTGCCCGTCGCGCAAGCCGTCACCGCACAAGAGTTTGGTCCTTTGGCTCCCAGCCTGATCGCCACCTGTCCGGAAGCCAGGTTGATGATGGTCATCGGAATGAAAAACGGCGAGACGCGCCCGGGGCCTTTTTCCTGCAGAATCTTGTGGTAATGCTCGATCGACCCAAGCCCCCCGATGCCGGACCCGATATACACACCGACTTTTGTGGCCTCTTCTGGCGCCACGGCGAACCCCGCATCATCCACCGCCATCTGGGCAGCGCCCACGGCATAATGGATGAACGTGTCCATCTTCTTGATTTCTTTTTTCTCGATGAACTGGGCGGGATCGAAATCCTTCACTTCACCGGCGATTTGGGCATCATAGGCCGCGGGATCGAATTTGGTGATTCGACTGATGCCTGATTCACCGGCACAGATGGCTTTCCAGGTCTTTTCAACACCCGTCCCCAGAGGCGTGATCAGCCCTACACCGGTCACGACGATTCGTCTAGTCGAACGAGCGCTCATACATCCTGAAACTGCTAGGCTTTTTCCTTAATGTAGTCCAGCGCTTTCCCGACCGTCAGAATCTTTTCCGCGTCTTCGTCGGGAATCTCGATACCGAATTCTTCCTCAAGTGCCATCACCAACTCAACCGTATCGAGCGAATCGGCACCCAGGTCTTCCACGAAGCTGGCTTCAGGGGTGACCTCATCCTCTTCCACTCCGAGCTGCTCCCCGATAATTTTTTTTACCCGTTCATCCACAGTGCCCATTGATTTTCCTGCCTCCTTCCCCATCCTAGATCCTCCTTCTCGCTGCGAATCTTCCGCCGCAGCATCATACAATATTCTGTCCACACAATCGTCAGGGCATCAACATCCCACCGTTCACGTGCAACACATGCCCGGTAATATAGGCTGCCTCGTCCGATACGAGAAAACGCACTGCCGCCGCAATATCGGCTGGTGTGCCCAACCGTCCCAATGGAATTTGCTTCTGGAGCGTGTCTTTCACCTCCGTCGACAACCCCTGCGTCATGGCCGTATCGATGAATCCAGGCGCAACCGCGTTCACCGTCACTGAGCGGCTCGCATATTCCCGTGCAACCGTCTTCGTCAATCCGATCACCGCCGCCTTCGATGCCGCGTAATTGGCCTGGCCTACATTCCCCATCACCCCGACGATCGAAGCAATGTTGACGATGCGACCATACCGCTGCTTGGTCATCGGGAGCAAGACCGCCTTCGTGCAATTGAACGTCCCGTTCAAATTGACTTGCAGCACCAGGTTCCAGTCTTCCTCTTTCATCCGCAACAGCAAACCGTCACGCGTGATCCCGGCATTGTTCACCAATATATCGACTTTCCCCCATTCCTTGAGCACCTGGTCGACCATGGCTTTCGTGTCAGTGGCATCTGCCACATTGACCTTGATGTTCAGCGCCTTGCGTCCCAACTGTCCCACAGCCGCCACCGTGTCTTTCGACCGGCTCGGATCAAGATCGGCGACCACAATATCAGCCCCGGCTTGAGCCAACGACTCGGCTATCGCCCGACCGATACCCTGCGCCGCACCTGTAACAATCGCAACCTTACCATGCAGTGACATCCGCTCGCTCCTCACATCCATCACGCCCCGAACGCAGTGCGGGTCGCCTCGAGTGACTTAGGATCATTGACATTCATCGTCACCGCGTCCGGCAGAATCCGTTTGATCAATCCGCTCAACACCGATCCGGGCCCGACCTCCACGAACGTCGTCACACCCATCGCGGCCATAGCCTTCACCGAATCTTCCCAGAGCACCGACGAAGGGAGCTGTCGTACCAGCGATGCCTTGATGTCGCTCGCCTTCCTGATGGCCTTGGCTTCGGCATTGTTAATCAGTGGCACCTTGAGATCGAGCCAGGTGATCGCCGCCAAATCTTCGGCGAGGCGATCGGCCGCTTTCTGCATGAGAGGCGTATGCACCGGCACACTGACGGGTAAAGGGATCGCCCTCTTACATCCCTTGGCCTTTGCCAGTTCAATGGCCCGTTCTACGGCAGCCTTTTCCCCGGCAATGACAATTTGACCAGGCGAATTGAAGTTCGCTGCAGCCACAACTCCCACAGATGAAGCGCCCAGACACACCTCTTTCACCACGTCTGCCGAGAGGCCGAGCAGCGCAGCGACAAGCCCGGTCCCCGGCGGCACCGCCTCAGCCATATAACGACCACGCTTCTGCACGATCGCCACCGCCTCACGATAGGTCATTGCCCCAGCGGCGACAAGAGCCGAGTATTCACCTAGGCTATGACCAGCCACCGCGACCGGCGTCACACCCAATGGCGTGAACGCATGGAACGCGGCGATGCTGCTCACCAGCAAGGCCGGCTGAGTATATTCCGTGAGGTTCAGTCGTTCCGCTGGTCCCTCAAAACACAGCGCCTCAATGTCATATCCCAGCACCGACGATGCCTCTTCGTAGAGACTCCTGAGGCTCGGATGGGCCTCAACCAATGCTCTCCCCATCCCGACTGACTGAGACCCCTGGCCTGGAAAGACCAACCCAATACTGGATGACCTTCGTGATTGGAGAGTCGCCATACTATCGGAGTGATTGCACGAGGCTACTGGTTACTCTCATCATCGTGATATTCGAAGCGGAGAGTACACACAACGCCGGTCTCCGTGGGGTTAGATATCGTCGAATTTCCTTTGAATGTCAACGGGAAAAGTTGTCAATCCAAAAGGCGGGCGGCGGAGATCAAAGGCAGGCTGCAATCCGCCGCATCACCATCGAATGAGAGCGGACGCCCACGTCAATCCAGCGCCGAATGCCCCTAACATCACCAGGCTTCCGTCTTTGATTCGCCCCTGTCGCACCGCTTCATCCAAGGCAATGGGAATCGAGGCCGCTGACGTATTCCCATACCGATCGAGATTCAGCATCATTTTCTCTGACGGGAGTCCGAGACGATCGGCCACCGCCTTAAGAATACGCATATTGGCTTGATGCGGTATATAGAGGTCGACATCCTCAATACGGAGATGGTTCGCAGCCAAAGTCTCCCGCGCGACTTCTTCCAAGGTCCGAACCGCCACCTTGAATGTCTCATTCCCCTTCATCTTAATGTATTGCATCCGTTCCGCCACAACCTTTTCTGAGGGAGGCATACGCGATCCTCCCCCTGGCACCGCAATCAGGTCACAGAGGGCGCCGTCGGAACGAAGATGCGTAGACAGGATGCCCCGGTCGTCCTCACTGGCGCTGATGACTGCCGCTCCGGCGCCGTCGCCAAACAAAATGCAGGTGTTGCGATCGGTCCAGTCGGTAATCGCCGACATCACTTCCGACCCGATGATCAACACCTGGCGCATGCCGGTTTTCACATAGGCATCCGCGACCGATAATGCATAGACGAACCCGCAACAGGCGGCCGACAGATCGCAGGCCGCCGCGCGTGTCGCCCCTAACTGATGTTGGATCAGACAAGCGGTGGCAGGAATCGGATAATCCCCGGTGCAGGTGGCCAACAGGACAAGGTCGAGATCTGCGGCGCTCACCCCCGCAGCTATCAGGGCCCGCTCCGCCGCCTTTACCGCCAGATCAGAGCAGGCTTCACCCGATCCGGCCACATGTCGCTCGCGGATACCGGTCCGTTCGACAATCCATTCATTCGAGGTGGCGACCATCCGTTCGAGGTCGGCATTGGTCAACACCTTGGTCGGCACGTACGATCCGGTCCCTGCAATCCGAGCTCTCATGCCGGCGCATCCTCGATCGGCTTGGGTTGCGAAAGGCTCTCTTCAATATCGCGTTGAATCAGCTCATCGACGCGACTCTCTGCCAATCCCTTCGCCCGCCGGATCGCATTCTTGATCGCCTTGGCTGACGAACGACCATGGCAGATCATTGTAATGCCGTTGACGCCCAGGAGCGGCGCCCCGCCGAATTCCGCGTAATCGATTCTTCGCTTCAGATTGAGCAACGGCTTGGCAATGAGCGGATAGGCCAAGCGGCCAAAGAAGGATCCGGATATTTCCTTAAACAGCAATTTCTTGATCGTATCAGCCACTCCCTCGGAAATCTTCAGTGCGACGTTTCCGATAAAGCCATCGCACACCACCACATCAGCGCTCCCGCTATACACATCTCGACCCTCGATATTGCCGATGAAATTGAGCGGACTGGCTTTGAGAAGCTTGAATGCCTCCTTCGTAACCTCATTCCCTTTGCTGTCTTCTTCTCCGATACTCAACAGCCCGACACGAGGGTTGGGCTTCCCGAAGAGATATTTGCCGTATTCATTCCCCATGATGGCAAATTGGGCCAGATGCTGAGCCGTGCAATCCACATTAGCCCCCACATCCAACATGATCGCCGTACCGGTCAGAGTGGGCAGGCTGGTCGCGATCGCCGGGCGCTCGACACCCTTCGTCAGCCCGAGCACAAAGAACGATGCCACCATGCTGGCGCCGGTGTTCCCGGGACTGACCACGGCACTCGCCTCGCCACTCTTGACCAACTCAGTGGCGACCCAGATAGAGGAATCCCGCTTCTTGCGGGCGACGGTCGCCGGCGACTCGTGCATCTCGACGACCTGCGAGGCATGTCGGATAGACAGGCGGGAGTCCGTGCAGCCGAGACGGCGACATTCGGCAGTGAGAATGGCCTCGTCACCGACCAATAGCACCTCGACATCACATTCCCTGGCGGCCTGGAGCGCCCCCTCAATAGCCGGGACCGGTCCATGGTCACCGCCCATGACATCAAGCGCAATCTTCATAGCAGCTGGGTACTCATCGAATAATGACGTGTTACGTGGCCACGAAAGACGAACAGCCGTCACCACGCTACACGCGGCAGGAGTTTAGAGCAGTGAAACGATCAACGAAACAGGGACAATTCCGTGGTGATCCGTGAAGCCGTCGAACCCTCCAGGCACGGTCCGACGGCCCCGTCACGAACCTGCCTAGCAGGCTATTCAAAAAGGCCGTCCAGCAAAGCCGCAGCGAGCGAAGAGGCGACGTGTATTCCGTCCCGTACGTGGAGCCTCTGAGCGACGCGAGAACGCCGCTGGCGGACTTTTTCAACAGCCTGCCTAGGACTCTTCAACCTGGATGACCGCCTTGCCCTTATACGTTCCGCAATTCAAGCAGGTGTAATGCGGCAGCTTGATCTCATGGCACTGCGGACAGACGGACATGCCAGGCGGTGTGATGCGCAATTTTTGCGTGCGCCGCTTGTCGCGTCGTTCCCGTGAATGTTTATGTTTCGGATTTGGCATGGCAACTCCTTCTCACTTTCGATAGCAGGCGGTCACGCTATGATGCTGACGGTCCGCCGGTCTTGCGTTTCATGCCCTGAACCACCCGAAATGTCGGGATCGGTGGTTCCTCGGCACACTGACAGAGCCCCTCATTCAAATTTTTGCCACATCGCGCGCAGAGCCCCAAGCAGTCGTCGCTACAAAGCGGCTGCATCGGCGCGGACAGGATCACGTGTTCACGCAACATGGGAGCCAGTTCCAACTGATTGCCCTGATATTGATACTGATCGTCCGGCTTTTCTTCTGGTTCGACCTCCACGACCTCCGCACGCAACCTTCGTGGATCGACTCGTTTCGGATGGCGGGGTACCAACTTAGGCTCAGGGATAAAGGCCGCCCGCACAGAAAAGGCCAGCGGATCCTCATACTCCTTCAAGCACCGCACACATTCACGGGCGATCGTGCTTTCCAGCACGCCAGTCACGGCAACCAGTCCCTCGACGTTGGTCAGGTCCAAACTCACAGCCAACGGACCACGGACCACGGCGTCGTCCTCGGTCAGGCCGAGCTCTTCAGCCGTGACCTCTCCGACCAGCGAGAGCCCATCTTCGTTGATGTCAGCCAGCAGCGGCGTCAGCAGACCCATCGTGGCACCTACCTGCATTCCCATCCCCAACGTGACCAGTTAACTTATCGCTCTTCCGCAAAGCTGATGAGGGCGATGTGCCGAGCCCGTTTGACGGCGGCGGTCAATTCACGCTGATGCCTCATACAATTGCCGGAGATGCGCCGCGGGACAATCCGACCCCGCTCCGTCAGAAAATTTCTCAGCAACCCGACGTCTTTGAAATCGATCGCCCCTTTGTCGATACAAAACCGACAGGGCCTGCGGCGTTGAAAAAACCGTCCACCACCACCGCCTCCGTCCCGGTCTCCTCCGTATTCACGCTCCATAACCATCTCCCTCTCTGTTAGACGTGCTCTTCGGGTTCATATCCGACATCATCATGCACCGGCGCCTCCGTCCCGCCCACACCGCCATCCTGGCGTTTCGGCATGAACGTCACAGTTTGGGCCACCACCTCGTGCTTGCTGCGCTTCTGGCCGTCTTCTGTTTCCCACCGGCGCTGCTGCAACCGCCCATCGACGATGATCCCGCTCCCCTTGCTGAGATACTGCCCGCAATGTTCCGCTTGCTTGCCGAAGACGACAATGTCGACAAAACAGACTTCCTCTTTCAATTCATCGCCCTGCTTATATCGCCGGCTGACCGCGAGGCCCAAACTCGCCACCGGCGTCCCGTTCGGTGTGTACCGCAGTTCAGGATTCCGCGTGAGATTTCCGATGAGAATGACTTTGTTAAACCCGGCCACCGGCAAACTCCTCCGATGACGTCTCGAGTGGCCGCGGCGGTACCAGTTCTTTTTTGAGATGGACGGTCAAAAACTTGATGATGGAATCTTCCAGCCGATAGGACCGCTCCAATTCACCAACCGTGATGTTAGGCGCCCTGAAGTAGAAGTAGACATACGTCCCCTTCCGCTCCCGCTTCACCTCGTAGGCGAGTTTCTTCTTGCCCCAGTTTTCCGACTTGATAAACCGCGCACCGGTCTTTTCCGCCACCCCCTTCATCTTCTCGATCAGGGCAGCGGTCTCCTCGTCGGAGACAGACGTACGAATAATGAACAGAGACTCGTAGAGCTCCATGCAGCAATCCTCCTGGACAAAGGCCCCGGAACAAGTCCGGAGCAAGGTGTAGGCACGCTGGATTCAGCCAGCGCGAAGGAGAGAACGTACCACGGTCAGAAAGAGGCTGTCAATCAAGCGGACACTGAATGAGGCCTTGGCTACCCTTTCATATTTGCTAGCTTGCTCAGATCGAGCTTGTTCAGCATGCCCTTGAGATCCTCGATCGAAATACCTCCTCCTTTGGCTTCCACGACGAATCGCTTCTCGATCAGCACTCCCATTTCTCCGCTGTGGTCACCTCTATTGTATTTCTCATAAGACTTGTACCCGCGAAACGTCGTCGTTTTCTCATAGCCGGTCGGGGATTCTTTATCAATTTCATTATTAGCCCAGGCATAGAGCGCCAGGCTGGCGAGTCCACTCGCGTTTCCGATGTCCGAGATGGTCACATCGATCACCCGACGGTCTGCACCGGCATATCTCGCGCCTGCTTTGCTGATCGTCATCCCCAGCGCGGCAGATTTCTCGCCCGACACCTCGGCTCGTTGCATCCCGTCTACCGATTCAGGCAGCAATTCTTTGAGTTGACGGAAATCGACCGGTTCCACGGTTTTTCCTCCGCTCGCAGCCTGATTGAAGGCCTGCATCACATTACCCGCCGCCTGTAGTGCGTCGCCAAGGTTCGCCGACGGCTCGTTCCCCTCCTGCGTGCTTCCGCTGGACTGTCCGGCCTTCTCAAGCCCTTTCGTGAAGGATTCGAGGCTCTTGCTGACTTGGTCAAGTTGTTTTGTCGCCTTTCGTTCTTCTCTGCTTTGGGTGACGGCCATGGGAATCCCCACAAACGAAGCACTGATCGCTCCGATAATGACGAAGAGTGCGATCGCTGCGAGCACGACCGAGACGGTATAGCCTAAGGACCGCTCCGGTGACGATTTCATCAAGACCGGCAGGCCGAGATACAGCAAGTACAGAGTATACAGTGCCGCCAAGAGTCCCAGAATACCCAACGACGGAAGCAGGTGGAACGCCCCACCGACCCAGGCAGCCGTCGCGCCGTAGGCTGCCACTTTCAATGCCTGCGTGAGATTGCTCATGCCGCCGAACGTGGGCGCCAGCGTATTGATGATTAGGGCGAGCACATATACCCCCGCCAACCCCAAGACATAGCTCACCAGGATTTGCGACATCAAACTCGAGAACGGTATCCGCGTCGTGCCCATGAACGGCACCTGCACACCGACAACAGACAGTCCAACTAACATGGCGATTGGTCCTATCGCGGCCAACGGCATAATGTATCCGGTATAAAGTGCCTGAGCGGAGGTCTGTTCAGGTTCGATCACTAACCACTCTGTTTTCGGCTGAAGGAGAATGTTCTTCACGCGCTCGACAATATTCATAACGTCCACTCCTTTGCTGGAAAGGGCAACGCGCTTGGCCGCACAGCATGCAGAATTCGCTGATAGTTCTGGTTAGGAGAAATGCTCTTGGTGGAGGCAGAATACTGGGAAGAAAGACTGAGAGGGATCGAGAAGCTTGTCTTCCAGGCAGGCTCATCGAGAACGCTCCCGCTTCGAGGAACTGCCGACCGGGCGGAAAGGCTACCATAGAAAAGGAAGGAGATACTAGCGACAGTCTGAACAATCAGTAGGAATTGTCCGTGAACTATGCCCCGTCTTCCTCTTCCGGCTTCTCGCGTATATTGAACTGATTCATCGCCACGGCTGTCCCGCGGTGGATCAGACACTCCAATGCATCCACAGCCCGGTCAAGGGCGGGATTCAATACCTCGAGCTCTTCCTTCTTGAATGCTTGCAACACATAGTCCGCTGAATCCTGACGTGGTGCCGGTCGACCGATTCCGACCTTGACCCGCACGAACTGGGGAGTCCCTATCGCGTCAATGATCGACTTGATGCCGTTGTGTCCCCCAGGCCCACCAGTTTGTTTGATCCGAAGACGCCCAAGATCAATATCGAGATCGTCATGGACGAGGATCAGGTCGTCGGCGGTCAGCGAAAGCTCGCGGAGGAGGCCTTTGAGCGGAGGACCAGTGATGTTCATCCAGTCGAGTGTGCCGGCGAGTTCGAAGAGTTCCGAACCAAGCCGTCCCGGTCCACGATAAGCCATGCCGCGCTTAGCGAGACGGACAGACCATCGGGCGGCGGCCCGCTCGATGACCCACATGCCGACGTTGTGGCGGGTTCGGGCATAGGCAGCGCCCGGATTGCCCAGCCCAACGATGAGGTGCAAGGTTACTTCTTCTTTTCGGCTTCTTTCTTCTCAGCTTTTGGCGCTGCAGTGCCTTTCTTGTCGCCGCCTTTTGCATCAGGAACAGCCGCACCGGCTTTCGCCGCTTCGCCACCCTCAGCGGCTTCACCTGCCACCTTCCCCTTCGTAACCACCTCAGGCTCTTTCGCACCCTCCGGCGCGGCTGCGCCGCTCGCAAGGAGCGATTCGAGTTTGGCTTCCGTCATCGGCGCCGCCACACTCACGACCATCTGCTCAGGATCGTCGAGATAGCGGATCCCCTCGCGCGGGGCCACGTCTTTCAGATGGAGACCTTGCGCAATGGCGAGCCCCGAGGCATCGACTTCGATGAAGTCCGGCAAGGCCGCGGGCAAACACTCAATATGCAATTCGCGCATATTGTGGTGGAGGATGCCGCCTTCTTTGACACCCGCAGGCACTCCGCCGGTCAAGTGCAGGGGCACCTTCACGCGAATTGGCTTGTTCATCGAGATCTCAAACAGGTCCGCATGCAGCACATTCCCCTCGACCGGATCGACCTGGAAATCGCGCAAGAGCGCGGTCCGGCTCGGATTCGACTTCGCACCAGTAAGCGTGAGCGACACGAGCGCGGACCCTCCCGCCTGTGCCTTCAAAATCTTGACCAAGCTATCGGGTTCAATCGTCAAGAGCAGACATTCGCCCTGCCCATACAACACACCCGGAACCTTGCCCTCTCGCCGAAGCTGGCGCGCTGCGCCTTTTCCCGTTTTCTCTCTCACTGTGACTGCTAGTTCGAATTTCATGATACGCCTCCGTCCCCTTCCCGCTGGTCTGTAGATGCCTCGGTCTCGAGTTAGGCAAACAATGAACTCACCGACTCATCTTCATGGATACGCCGAATCGCCTCACCTAACAGTGGAGCGATCGATAATTGATGTAACTTCTGGCAGATCTGCTCTTTGCCCCGCAACGGAATCGAATTGGTCACGATGACCTGCTTCAGACAGGATTGTTGGATCCGATCCAACGCCGGTCCGGTGAGCACCGCGTGGGTACAGGCGGTCCACACTTCCCTGGCTCCGCGATCCATACAGGCCTGCGCCCCCTTCACAATGGTGCCGGCTGTGTCGATCATATCGTCCAGTAACAGTGCGCTTTTCCCCGCGACATCACCGATAATGTTCATGATTTGCGTCTGATTGGGCCCCTCACGTCGCTTGTCGATAATCGCCAGGTTGGCTTGGAGCCGCTTCGCAAACGCCCGAGCCCGCTCCACTCCGCCGGCATCCGGAGAGACAACGACCAGATCGCTCACTTTCTGTTTCGTAATGTAATCCAACAATACGGGAAGGGCATAAAGATGGTCCACCGGCACATTAAAGAACCCCTGGATCTGCCCCGCATGAAGGTCCATCGTCAGCACCCGATCAGTGCCGGCGGTACTGATGAGATCGGCCACGAGCTTCGCTGAAATCGGCACACGTGGCTGATCCTTGCGATCCTGGCGAGCATAGCCGAAATACGGGATGACCGCGGTGATGCGATTCGCTGAGGACCGCTTGAGCGCATCAATAATGATCAGCAACTCCATCAGGGAGTCGTTGACAGGCTGGCAACTCGATTGCACGACAAATACGTCGGCGCCACGAACGTTTTCCTCAATCTTGACGCGAATTTCTCCGTCACTGAATGACGACACCGTCGCCTCGCCGAGCTTGGTCCCAAGGTAGGCACAAATCTCATGGGCCAGGGCCGGGTTCGCGTTGCCAGAGAATATCTTTAGCTCTCTGCTCATCGATTCCTCAAAGGGTCCTTGGATGCGACTGCATAACGTTCTGATTTCGTATATGGTTCGTCTCGACGGCGAGCGTCGGTGGGCGAAATCATGACCCGCCTACCTCGTTCGTTGCGCGCTATTGAGGAAGCCGACTAAGGGGCCAGACTGTAACGGAGTGCACGGGGAATTGTCAACCGAGCCACGGCTTATCGAGGCAGTTCGTATCGCCAGCCGAGCGGGCCGGAACAGGTGGGAATGACAAACACGTTCATCAACTTCTCAGTCACGAACTGGGCCTGGGCCAGGCGCGCACGCGCTTCGTCCGCGAACATACCGAATACCGTCGCTCCGCTTCCGGACAGCAGCGCAATCTCGGCTCCTCGAGCTTGCAAGCTTCGTTTAATCTCCCGAAGACTCCCATGTGCGGCAAAGACTGGCGCTTCGAAATCATTCTCCGCCACGGCGATCAGTTCGGTCCAACTCACCCGTGATTGCTTGTCGAGTTCCCGCTGGACCAACGACAGCGGCGTCACAGCAGTCCTGGTGGCAGCCAATTCTTGATACGCCCACTTGGTATTGACCCCAAACCCAGGGTTGACGAGCACGACCCAGCGCACCTCTTCAATGACGACCGGCCGAACTGATTCTCCTCGACCTGCCACGAACGCTGAGGGGGCAAAGAGAAAGAAGGGCACATCGCTACCTAACGATTGTCCGACATCAGCCATCTGCGTCGGAGACCACTTCAGCCGTAATAAATGGTTCAACCCTATGATGGTGGCTGCGGCATCGCTGCTCCCGCCACCGAGGCCGGCTCCCATCGGAATGCGCTTCCGCAACTCAATGTCGAGCCCAATGGGATGATTATATCGCTTCAACACCTCGGAGGCCGCGCGATGGACGAGGTTACTCTGGTCTGCAGCCAGCAGCGTCGCATCACACCTGAGCTGAATATCCTGTCGGTCGGCACGCAACCTGATCTGCACCTCGTCTTCGAGGGCGACCGTCTGCATGATCGACCAGAGATTGTGGAACCCGTCGGCACGACGGTCGAGGATACGCAGGGTCACGTTGATTTTGGCAGGAGCGAAGACGGTGATCCCGGATGGACTCGACTGCGGATTAATCGCGGCCTCCCTTGATGGCATACTTCTCTAGTCGATAGCGAAAGGATCGCGTGTTGAGTCTCAGGAGCCGTGCGGCCTTTTTCTTCACCCACATGGCTCGTTCGAGCGCCCTCAAGAGCAGGGCTTTTTCAATGCCATTGATGAGCCCCTCCAAATCCAACCCGTCTTCAGGCAAATCGGTGGGTACACCGGGCTGCTGAGATGTCACGACTCGATGGAGCCAGCCACGAATATCGTCGTCGGACACAGGCGCCCCAACGGAAAAAGCAACGACGCGCTCGATCAAATTTTCAAGCTCGCGCACGTTTCCGCGCCATTCATGGCCCAACAGCACGCGCATTGCCTCCGAGGTCAATACGGGAGCCGGCTTCCCGCTCTCCTGTGAAAACTTCTCAAGAAAATGCTTCGCGAGAATCGGAATGTCTCCCGTTCGAAGCCGTAACGGTGGGAGCCGAATCGGGATCACGTCCAACCTATAGTATAAATCTTCCCGAAATGAGCCGTCGGCCACGGCTTTTTCAAGGTCCTTATTCGTCGCGGCCACAATGCGCACATCGACTTTCACATCCTGGATGCCACCTACGCGCCTGAACTCTCGCTCCTGAATCACGCGCAGCAACTTGACTTGAATTGTGGGGGTCGTATCGCCGATTTCATCCAAAAAGATCGTGCCGCCATTGGCGACTTCGAATAACCCTGCCTTATTGGCCATCGCGCCGGTAAAGGACCCCTTCATGTGGCCAAAGAGTTCGCTTTCGAGCAGCGTCTCCGGCACGGCACTGCAATTCACCGCCACGAAGGGCATCGGACTCCGGGCACTGTTATAGTGAATCGCACGCGCCACCAATTCTTTTCCTGTTCCGCTTTCCCCGCAAATCAACACATTGCTCTTGGCATCTGCGACTTTTCGCACCACGTCGAACACCTTCTGCATGCTCTCGCTTTGACCGACGATCTGCGCAAACGACGACTGACTTGCCATTTCACGCTTCAAAAGAATATTTTCGGTCGAGAGACGCCGCTTCTCCAGGGCATTACGGATGATCAACTGTACTTCATCGACCTGAAACGGCTTGGTCAGGTAGTCGTACGCGCCCTGCTTCATCGCATCGACCGCCGAGTCCGCGGTCGCAAACGCCGTGATGACGAGGACAACTGTTTCAGGAGAAGAAGACTTCACCGCCTTCAGGACCGCCATGCCGTCGGCTCTCGGCATGCGGAGGTCGGTGATGACGAGATCGAAAATTTCCTTGCTGATATGGCCGATGGCCTCTTCGCCATCCGAAGCTTCAGTCACGGCATAGCCCGCGCGTTTGAGCATGATGCTCAGGACTTCACGCAGACCCTTCTCATCATCAACAACTAGGATCTTTTCCACGGCGTCCGTCCTTCATGCCACAATCGCACGCCGGCATCCCCTGAACGCGGCATACATACGACAAATCGCGAGCCTTGACGCTCCTGACTTTCGACCTTGATCCATCCCCCGTGCAGATCGACGATGCGATGCACGGCTGCGAGACCCAACCCCGACCCTTCTTTCTTCGTCGTGAAAAACGGAAGAAAGATCTTGTCGAGGTTCTGTTCCGGGATTCCCTCCCCGGTGTCTTGAAACGCGATTTCGATGACATCTCCTTTCCTGCCGCCGAGATCCACGTGGCGAAAACTCGTCGAGATCGTCAACCGTCCGCCTTCCGGCATCGCTTCGAACGCGTTCGTCGCCATATTCCAGAGGACTTGCCGGAACTGATCTTGATCGACCAGGGCCATGAGCGCCCCGGTTGCTAGGGACGTGACGATTTTGATCTTGGAACGTATTCGCGCTTCATGTTGAACGAGATCGAGCGTCTCAGCAAGTACTTTATTGAGATCGTGCTCCGAAAGGTTGAGTGCCGGTGGACGTGCATATTGGAGGAATTCCGTAATGATGTTGTCGAGCCGAGTCGCTTCCCGAATCGCAATGTCCATCAAGCGACAATTGGTCTCATCTCCCGTGGCGTCTTTCCGAAGCATTTGCATTGCCCCGGCCAACGCACCAAGCGGATTCCGAATCTCATGGGCCATTCCGGCCGACATTTCACCCAAACTTGCGAGCCAATCCTTACGCCGCATCTCTTCTTCGAGGTCCCGGATCTGTGTCAAATCTTTGAACACGCCAACCAAACCCGTCTGCCTCCCCTGTTCGTGCAAGGGGGAAAGCGTCATCCCGAGAATCAGACGATTCCCGTCAGCCCTTTTGCATTCCACTTCAAATCTCGTCGTCGCTGACAGAGCGACATTGAGTTGTTCGTCTGATTGTTGACTAGGATGCCAGTTGAAGACTTCACGCCAAGGCCGTCCGGCGACATAAGTAATTGTATATCCGGTCGCCTCCTGCGCTGCCGGATTGAACGATGTGATGCACCCTCTTGCATCTGCCGTAAACACACCGCTGCTGATGCTGTGGACGATATTCTCATGAAAAACTTGGAGGCGAGTCAGTCCCTGCTCCTTCTCGCGCAGCGATCGATCCGCCTGCTGAAGCTGTTCAGCTAAGGTTCCGCCCAGGATGCCAACAACAAGAAGGGCGAGAGCATAGACCCCGAATGTCTGAAATGTCTCAGGCACAGTCAGCCGGCTCGGCGACATCCAACCCCACTCGTCAATCAGGCGATATAGCTGAATATTAGTTAGTATGCCAAATAGAATAATTGAAAAGCATGCGGTAAGAACCCCAACTCGACGACGAGGAACCAGGCTGGCGACCGCCACCGTCACCACGTACAGCACGGCGAAGGGACTTTCGATCACCCCCGTCCTGACGACGAGGGCCGTTTCAAGGGAAAAGTCGATCCCGACCTGCACCCAGAAAAATATTGTAAGGGCGACGGGTGCGGTTAGAGTACGAAGCAGGAGGGCCGAAGGGATCGTCAGGAGGTAGGTGACAATAATCAGAGCATAGAAGGTTTCAACTCGCCCGCCCTTTGCGACTTGGAAGGCGAGGGATAGACCGAGCATCAGGGTAACGAGGGCCAACCGGAGCCCCATAATCCAATTTAGTCTTGCGCGCATATCATTCATCAGGGAAAACCACAGGGCGGGTAGAAGATCGGGGAGACATGAAGAGAAATAGGCTTCGTGTATTCTCCCCGGATAAGGGCAGGAGCTGTGTCATCGCACATGTGATGTGGCACCTAGTGAGGTGGCCAGAAAGGATTACGCCCTCATGCTGGGAACTAGGCCTAATTTCGGAAGAGTAACGGAATACGCACAAACCTCTAGCCGATTGCAGATGCCATCTTGAAGATCGGAAGGTACATTGCAATCACGATGAACCCAATCACAATACCCAGGAACACCATCATCGCCGGCTCGAGCAGCGAGGTCAACGAGGCAACTGCCTGATCAACCTCATCTTCGTAAAAGTCTGCAATTTTCCCCAACATAGCATCTAGCGCGCCGGTTGACTCACCGACCGCGATCATGTGCGTAACCATCTTAGGAAAGACCCCGCTTGCTGCTAAAGGATCGGCGATGGTCTTTCCGCCACTGATACTGACGCGAGCGTTGAACAATGTTTCTTCAATAACCTTATTGCCAGAAGTCTTTGCACAGATAGACAACCCATCCAGCAACGGGACCCCGCTGGAAAGCAGCGTCCCAAGCGTACGAGTGAACTTGGCAACCGAAGCCTTCCTGATCAAATCTCCAACCACTGGGAGCTTAAGAAGCAACTTATCAATGGCCATGCGGCCTTGAACGGTCGAATAATATTTCTTAATGCTAAAAATGCTCCCTACAATCGCCCCGAGAATGACATACCAGTATGCGATGAAGAAGTTACTGACATCGATGACAAATTGTGTAGGGCCGGGCAACCCCATTTTCCCACCTGACAGCTCAAGAAACATCTTTGCAAAGATTGGAATCACAAAAAGCATGAGAACCGCGATAACAATTACGGCAACTCCCATGATCGCGGCAGGATAGATCATGGCAGACTTGATCTGCCCCTTAAGCTTCATCGCTTTCTCGATATACTTGGCTAGACGCGTCAAGATGGTATCGAGCAGGCCACCCACCTCACCCGCATGCACCAGATTCACATAGAGATCGTCGAAGACTTTAGGATGGCGACGCAAGGCATCCGAAAAGGTCGAGCCGGCTTCCACCTGGGTCTTCACTTCGCCGACCGTCTCTCGCAGCACCTTATTCTCAGACTGGGTCGAGAGGATTTCGAGACACTGGACCAAGGGCAGGCCTGCATTGATCATCGTGCCAAACTGTCGCGTAAAGACAACCAGGTCTTTATCGGTAAGACCTGAGCCAAGGCTAAAATTGAATCCGCCCGTCCCACCTTTCTTTTCTTCGAGGCTTGTGACGACGACACTTTGCTTGCGGAGTTGGTCCACTGCCTCATCTCGGGTTTTTGCGCTCAGCTCGCCTTTCTTGACGGCGCCTGATCTGGTTCGCCCGACATACGCAAAGGTAGCCATACGCGACTCTCACCCTTCGATGTGGCCATCTCCCTGGCCGGTGATTGACTGAGGGGAATACTTACCAGGCGAGTCTACTGGCCACCCCAAGACCTGTCAAACAAATGCACAATCTCCGCGCAGGCTATACAGAAGCTTAACTGCCGATCGCATTCGTGTGACGATAGCCTCGGTAGAGATAATGCAAACCTGACAAGAGCGTGAAGGAGACCATACCGAAGAGGAGGGGCAGCATAATGGCAAGATCGACCTGACGGGAACTCAGGAATATCACTAACACGACATAGGAGAGCTGGAGAAACGTGGTGCCCTTACCCAAGAAAGTGGGAGTAATATCCACGCGAGAATCTGTGAAGTGCGCTACCGCTGTACCCAGCATCAATATCAAATCTCGGCTGACCACGAGGATCGTGACCCACGACGGAATTAAATGAATCATCGAGAGCGTGATGAACCCGGATGTGAGGAGCAGTTTATCTGCCAATGGGTCCAACACCGCTCCCAGCCGGGTATGCTGATTCGTCACGCGGGCGATCGCCCCATCGAGCGCATCAGTGAGTCCTGCCACGATAAGTACGATGAGAGCTTGATCAAATTTGCCGTAGACCAGTAACCCTATATAGCAGGGAATCAGAAGGATACGGAGGATAGTTAAGCTATTGGGGATATTCATATCTTCCGGAGGACAACGGCCTAGCAAACGGGGAGAAATGATAGGAGGGCGTTATGAGGTTGTCAACGGCTTGCAGTCGGCGCGTCCGCTCCCTATAATCGGGAATCTGGACTATTCGATCTGAGTGTCATGGAGGTCGTGATGAGTTCGCTTCCGCTGCTTTTCAAAAAGGAAGGACTGATTGAAAAGCACCAGGTTGAAGGAGTCGACCCGAGCGACCGGTATTTCAATCGCGCTATCCTCGTCAACCGAACCCCCTCAGGCTATGCCGCTAAAGTCATGTACGAAGCCCTGACTGTCGAAGGACGCTCGCATCCGACCATAGCCGCCGCGGTATATGAACTCGTCGAAGCGATGCAGGGATTCGGATTCAACAAAATGAGGACCCGCGCCAATTTCAAAGGCACGAAGTATCTCGCCGAAAAAGAAACCTGGGTTGATTACCAGGATCCCTCCTAGCATCTGATTAGCTTATCTTGCGGGAACAAACTCCCGATAAACGAGGTCGTGAATGTGCGGGCGGAAGATTTTAATCTTCTCGTTTTTCCTGGTTGGATGTACCCGGTTGGATAAGAGCACCACCTCCAATTCGCACAAGGGATCAATCCACAGAGACGTTCCCGTGTAGCCGAGATGCCCGAACGACTGCTCGGAAAAACAGGACCCCGATGAAGACGGCATTGACGGAGTATCCCATCCCAACGCCCAACTCGATCGAGAGGCAGGTCCTTGGCGCCTCGTAAACTGCCTTACAAGCTCATAGCCCAGAATCGACCCTTTCCCGTTATAGGCTCGCAGCCAGGCTTCCGAAACAGCCAGAACCGAGCCGGCAGTTCCGAATAACCCTGCATGACCCGCAATCCCACCCATCGCTGCAGCATTCTCGTCGTGTACCTCGCCACGTAACAGCCGATGCCGCCACTCGTCTTGTTCGGTCGGTGCTATTCGTGAGGCATCAATTGAACCTGTCACACCTGACTGCGCCCGCCCGATCGTAGGACAAAACATCAATGGATCGGCTCGTAGTGGTCGTGTGATGGCTTCTTCGCACCAGAGATCCAGCGTCATTCCACTCAGACGTTCCACCAGAAATCCTAGCAACATAAATCCAAGATCGCTGTAGACGTTTCCCTCCCCCCGTGCATAGACCAATGGTTCGTCACGTATCATCTTCAACACAGACTGTTTGACGGACTGATTCTCGCCAGAGGGCCCCGGCGCCATACCTTGTGCGTCAAGCCGTTCGTATAACGGTCGCCACCCAGGCAAGCCGGAGCGATGGGTCAAGAGATCTCGCACCGTTGCCCGCCCGATCGGGCCCCCTTCGAGCTCGACTAACACCTGTTGAACGGGATCATCTAGAGCAACCTTGGCACGCTGAATCAATAGCAATACCGATGTGGCCGTGGCCAGTGGTTTTGTGAGAGAAGCAAGATCGTAGATGGTAGAGGGTTGCACAGAAGGGCCCGAGGGCTCTGACGACAGTCGTCCAGCCGCCGCCATACATTGCAGCTCGCCGCGCAGACGCACCGCTAACTGAGCACCTGGAAAAACACCATCGTCAACGGCCGATTGCAAGGCCGTCTGAAGTACTTGATGGTTAGCTATAGGCAAGACTATCAACTGCTGATGGAAAATCTGCTGTGATGGGTTGCACTATGCAAACCAAGGGAACGCATGTGGACAAGAAGCAGTCGGTTCTAACGAGTTATAATGCCGGGCTCGATTCTCCTTCGAGTTTCTCGTCCGATGCAGTTGCAGCGTCATGAAACGCTTCCTGTTCTTCTACTTCCAACATACGCTCGAACATCCGCAACGACGCGCGCAGCCGTTCAACCATGAGCATTCGCTGTTTCTGGAGCAACGAAAGATCGCGCTGCGTATCGGTCAACTCGACCCTGGCCTGACGGATCAACTCGCCGGCCTTCAGTTCAGCCTCCTTAATGACGAGATCCGCCTCCCGTTGTGCATTCCGCTTCACATCCTCTGCCAGCGACTGTGCTGACAGCAGGGTGTTCGACAGTGTGGCTTCCGTCCGCTTCAGTTCAGCGAGCTGCTGCTCTAGAAATATGATCTTTTCCCGCTGAACCGCATTGTCTCGGTTCAACGATTCGACCGTCTGTGCCAATTCCTCAAGAAAACGATTGACCTCTTCCTTGTCGTACCCGCGAAACCCAACCTTGAACACCATTTGTTGGATATCGAGTGGAGTAATTCTCATGGCATCCCCCATGGTCATGTCAGTTTATCCTCATGGCCAGTTCCTTGATTGATTGCACAACCGCGATTTGCAGAAAGGTAATGATCAGGATTGCGATGATCGGCGATACATCCATTCCCATCCGCCACCCGATCCATCGACGAATCGGGGCCAACACGGGCTCGGTCGCACGATCGAGAAATTGCACGATTGGATTCCATGGATCCGGGTTGACCCACGAGATCAGTGCACGAGCAATGATCACCCACATATACAGCCACAGCACATAGTCAAGGATGGTCGCCACCGCCGAAAGAACATTGCCTGCGACAAACATCAGTGTTCCAACTCTTTCGATCGTGTGGTAGCCGCTTCGACCGCCGCCATCAGCGCAGCACGAAATCCTCCTTGCTCGAGCTGTTGAAGTCCGGCGATGGTCGTACCTCCGGGAGAGGCCACTCGATCTTTCAGTTGAGCAGGGTGGGTCCCCGATTCCAGCACCAATCGGGCAGCGCCAAGTACCGTCTGAGCAGCAAGGAGGTCGGCAGTCTGCCGCGGCAGCCCCATCAGCACCCCCCCATCCGCCAGTGCTTCAATGGCTTGAAATACATAGGCTGGTCCACTCCCACTCAGTCCGGTCACTGCATTCATCAATCGTTCCTCAACCGCCACTACCAGACCGACAGCTCCAAATATCGTTCGAACGAGCAAAAGATCATTCTCGGAAACCCCAGCCCCCATTGCAAGGGCAGTCATGCCTTCCCGGACCAATGCCGGAGTATTCGGCATCGCACGGACTACTCGTGTCGCCCCGCCCGTCTGTTCTACAATTGTCCGAATCGTGCCTCCGGCTACAATGGATATGACGAGGGCATGGGCCAGGGCCGGACCAAGTTCAGCGAGCACAGCGGGAAGAGTCTGAGGCTTCACCGCCAAAACAACCACATCCGCCCTGGAAACTGCTTCACGGTTTGCGCAACCAACCCCGATGCCGAATTGACTCTTCAGGCGATCGCGGCGCTCAGCAATGGGATCGGTTGCCCATATCGCCTCAGGAGGACACACATGTCCTGAGAGAAGACCGCCGATCATGGCCTCAGCCATCTGGCCGCCACCGATGAACGTGATCTTGCTCGTGATCGTTGGACTAGGCACGCCGCACTCCAAATATAGCCGTACCGACCCGAACCATTGTAGCTCCCTCTTCGACTGCAACGTGATAATCGTTCGACATACCCATCGAGAGTTCCTTCAAAGAGACCGTACTGATCGCTTGGCGTGAGAGGCGCAGCGCCAACTCTCGCAGACGACGGAAGTAGGGACGGGCCTGTTCCGGATCACTGGTAGGAGGTGGAATTGCCATAAGCCCTTTCACCACCACATGGGGCAAGGCCTCCAAGCCCGGCATCGCTTCCTCGATCTCATCCGGCAAAAACCCGGCCTTCGTCGCCTCTCCTTCGAGATTCACTTCCAACAAGACCGCTTGAGTCAGCCCCGCTTCCTGCGCCCGCCGTTCAATTTCCTCTACCAACTCGACACTATCGACCGAATGGATCAGGTCAAAGACCCCCACGACCGATCGAACCTTTCGCCGCTGCAAATGCCCGATAAAGTGCCACTGGATCGGTTCCCCTCGCAACCCCTCGATTTTTGGAAGCGCCTCTTGGAGGCGGTTCTCACCGAGGATCGTGAGCCCTGAGGCAATCCCCTCTCGGATCTGGTCGAGCCCTACCGATTTTGTCGCCGCGACAAGGCGCACGCTCCCTTCAGTCCGTCCGGATTGCTGAGTCGCATGCCTGATCCGCTCGAAGACGAGCCGAAGATTCTCACCGATTGAGGCACTTGCCCGTAGATCCATTTCACCTGATCAGCCACAGCTGAAAACTCCGTCTATCGAAACGCCTCGGATATTGTACCGAAACCGCCTGTCAAATGTCAGGGCGCACGACCGGACATGCTCTTACCGATGAGAGAGCAGGGTGATCCCGCTGACCATCGTCCCGTTTACGCGGCCTTCCCGTCGATAGGAATAAAAAAGCTCATCATGGCAGATCGTGCACAGGTTCACTGTCGAAACAGAGAGGGAGGACACACCCTGTTCTTCCACTTGCCGGCGGATCAAGGCCTTGAGATCCAGTCGACCCTTGTGTCCTTGATAATCCCGCACAACCGACTGCCAATCGGACAACCCCATTCGAAGGTGGTCAAGCACCGGATCGTCTACTTCATAGCAGCAGGGACCGGCCGAGGGTCCAATACTGACTCGCAGATCCGGCCGCATCGATCCGAATCTGGTCTCCATCAGCACGATGGTTTTTGGAACAATCCCGGCAACAGCGCCACGCCAACCAGCATGAATTGCCGCCACGACACGCCGACTTGGATCATGCACGAGCACGGGGACACAATCTGCCGTGCGCACCGCGAGCGTCACGCCTGGTTGGTCCGTCACGAGCGCGTCCCACCCGCCGGAGAACTGATCCGAATCGGTCAGTGGACGATCCACCACCAGCGCATCGGTCCCATGCACTTGTTTGACAGACAGCAGCCAACCGCGACCCTGCGCCCCAGACTGACGAGCCGGCACCCCCACATTGAATGTCAGCGAGTCCGCAACTCGACGCGTGCCGAAGAAATGTCGAACACCGTCTCGCGCGGACGCGAAGGCAGGAACCGTGATGACTGCTGCACTCATGGCTATACTCCGCCGAAATTGCTCAAACCCTCAGATCTGTCGCTCAGTCGACCTGCTTGCGCAGAAACGTGGGCACATCCCACTCATCATCCGCCACGACTGCAACCCGGTCCATCGATTCTCTTCCATCCCCCATGCGTCGCAAGAAGGTGGGACGATCGAAATCCTTGAGAGGCCGCTCCGCATACGATCGTTCTCCCATTGTCTGGCCGGCGCCGGTCATCGCCTGTTGTCCGGTACGTGAAGTCCGAGCCGAAGGCATAGGAACCGGAGCGGAAGGCTCTTCCCGCTCAAATCCTGTGGCAATCACCGTCACGACCAGGTCGTCGCCCATGTCGGGGTTGATCACCTGTCCCACGATGATATTGGCTTCCGGATCGGCCGTCTGTTGGACAATCGTCGCCGCTTCCTCGATCTCGTGCAATGACATGTTGGGTCCGCCGGTGATGTTCAACAACACACCGCGCGCACCCTCCACACTGCCTTCTTCCAGCAATGGACTGCAGATCGCCTTCTGCGCCGCTTCAATCGCCCGATTCGTCCCGCGTGCCACGCCCATCCCCATCACGGCGCGACCCGTATGCGACATCACGGTGCGGACATCGGCAAAGTCCACGTTCACGTGACCGGTGGTCGTAATCACATCCGCAATCCCTTGAATGGCCTGTCGGAGAACATCATCGGCTACCTTGAAGGCTTCGAGCAACGGAGTGGCTTTATCGACGATGCCGAGCAATCGCTGATTCGGAATGACGAGTAAGGTATCCACATGGCGACGGAGATCACGAATCCCTTCATCCGCGTGAATCATCCGACGATGGCCTTCGTATGAAAAAGGCTTGGTCACGACCCCAACCGTCAAGATACCGAGTTCCCGAGCGATGCTTGCCACGATTGGGGCGGCACCCGTCCCGGTTCCTCCACCCATCCCTGCGGTCACAAACACCATGTCCGCGCCTTCGAGGCACTCTCGAATATGGTCCTTGCTTTCCAAAGCGGAATCTTTGCCGACTTCCGGCTTCGCTCCGGCGCCGAGTCCCCTGGTCCGCTCAGGACCCAGCTGAACTTTATACGACGCCCGCGACCGATCCAACGCCTGCAGATCGGTATTCGCCGCGATGAAATCGACCCGCGCCAATCCGGACGTGATCATGGTATTAATGGCGTTGCAGCCGGCGCCACCGACACCGATCACTTTGATCCGAACGGGGGACACGACATCCTCTTCGAATGAAAACATCAGGACACCTCCCTTGATAGAGTCCGCGTAACGGCCGACCGTCTCGCGCAACGGTTAAAAGAACTCGAACATCCAGGACTTCATACGATCGAATACCTTACTGAGCGGCCGGCCGCTGCGTAGACCCGCTGTGGCCATTTCCGCAGCATGATGCCGGGCATGGAGCAGCAGACCGACACCTGTGGCATGCATGGGATTGCTCACGATGTCACGAAGCCCTCCAATCCCAGTGGGCGCGCCGCGGCGAGCCGGAAGATTCAAGACCTGCTCTGCCGCATCAGGCATCCCTTCCAACAACGACGTCCCGCCCGTGATCACGACCCCTGCCCCCAACATGCCCTCATAGCCGGCACGCGCGATTTCCCGACGAACCAGTACGAATATTTCTTCGACCCTCGGCTCAAGAATCTCGGCAATGTCACGGCGCGAAAACGTCCGTGCGGGACGGTCCCCGACCGACGGGACCGCCACCGTTTCATGGCCCTGCACCAATCCTGTTCTGGCGATCCCATGTTGGAGCTTGATCTTCTCGGCTTCGGTTTGAGACGTCAGTAATCCGATTGCGAGATCCTTCGTCAGGTTCTGCCCGCCGATCGGCAGGACCGCGGAGTGCCTGATGCTTCCATCGAGGAAAACCGCGAGGTCGGTCGTCCCGCCACCAAGATCCACCATGACGACCCCCAGGTCACGCTCTTCCTGGCTGAGGACGGCCTCACTGGAAGCCAAGGGCTGCAGCACGATATCCACGACATCGAGTCCCGCCCGATTTACACACTTGATAATGTTCTGCGCTGAGGTCACCGCACCGGTAATCACATGCACGTTGACTTCGAGACGGTTTCCGGAGAGGCCCAACGGCTCCCGAACTCCCTCTTGCCCATCCACCATGAATTCACGGGGCAGCACATGAAGAATCCGTCGTTCATGGGGAATGACAGCCAGAGTCCGCGCGCTTTCGATCGCCCGCTGGATGTCCTCCCTCGTAACTTCCGACTTCTTGAGCGCCACCACCCCCTTGCAGTTCTCCGCGGAGATGTGGCTGCCGGCGATGCCGGTATAGACGGAATTGATCTGGACCGCCGCCATCAGCTCGGCTTCCTCGACCGCTTTCTTGATCGATTCCACCGTACTCTCGATGTCGACCACGACGCCTTTGCGGAGCCCACGAGAGGGGCTGGATCCGACCCCGATGATGTTGAGTGTCCCCTCATCGGTGATTTCCGAAACTATGGCGCAGATCTTCGTGGTCCCGATGTCCAGCCCCACAAGAATCTGATCACGCTTCGGCACAGCCCTCACCCCCTTTCACGCACAATGACCCGGTTGTCGTAGCGTAGATCGATCTCACTCACCTCACGCTTCCGACCATCGAATGAGGCAGTTTTGAATGACGGCTTCACTTTCTGGAACCGCTCCCACTGATCAATCAGGGAGTCGTCACCGAACTGGAATCGCACCCCATTGGCTAACGCCACCACATTCACGGGATTCGCAAGATTGACTTCAACCCGCCCGTCTATGGAATTGGCAATACGCTTGGCCAGCACGATCCCGGACTGAACCGCGTTGCGGATCCGTGCTTCTCCGCGCAGAACGGACTTAGGCTCTAGCCCGGTCAACAATGGCAATGTCTGGTCATCCTGCCTGCCCAACTTGGCCAGGAGATATCCGCCCTCATCGCTCAACCAATGGTCCGAGCCCGTCCGAATAACGGCAGCCGGTGTTCGTTCCAATATCGTCACATGCAGAAGGTGCGGGGGCCTGCGTTCGACCGTCGCCTCCTTGATCCAGGCATGCGCACGCAGTCGCTCGGCAAGAAATGCTGTGCTGACTTGATGAAGACCCATGCCGGGTTTCACGACGAGCCGCTCCAGCACCTCAGGCTTCGTCACGCGGTGATTGCCCTGGATCTCTATTTCCCTGATTTCCAGCCACTGTTGTAGAACCGGTCCCATCTCTCGCGCCGCCATGGTCAACCCCCATGCCAATGCTGCAAGACCGAGGATCCATTTCCCCACTCTTAAGGCACGTCGTCCCTGCAAGAGAAATCTTTCTCGGCGCGCCTGTTGCCGTTCATCCGAGACCTGACTGGCACGGGCACCCTTCCAGTGGTTCAGCCGAGGGCCTATCGCACCCACCGCTCGCTTTCGCAAGGACCGCTTCATAGCCTGTTCTCTTCTCCTGACGGACGGTCGAGGCGGGCGGCGCGAGCGAGAGCGGACTCGAGAATCCGTTCGGTCAGCTCGTCATAGTCGATCTCATCCCGCGCCGCCGCCATCGGCAGCAGACTCGTTTCGGTCATGCCCGGCACCGTATTAATCTCCAACACAACAGGACGGCCACGCGGGGTGACGCGGAAATCGACCCGGGCCGCACCTTCACAGCCCAGCACTTCATAGGTCTGTAATGCCAACGCACGAACTTGACGGGTCACCGCCGCCGTCAAGGGAGCAGGACAGAGATATTGCGTTTTCCCCTTTTCATACTTCGCGGCAAAATCGTAAAAGCCTCCAGGCGCCACGATTTCCACGGCAGGGAGCACCAAGGGAGAGGAATGGTGCCTCCCAATGATCGACACCGTGACTTCATGCCCCGGAATGTAGGCCTCGACCATCGCATCCACATCGTAACGATGGGCCAAGGCCAGAGCCTCACGCCATTGCACCGGCTTCCGCACAATGGTGACGCCGATCGTGGACCCTTGCGAGGCAGGCTTCACCACAACGGGCCAACGCAATTTCGCCGCCCGCATCACAGAGGAGTAAGAAACCTTCTCCCCCCGCTTCACGACCGTACCAGCCGGCACAGGAATATCCGCTGACGCCAAGAGAGTTTTCGTGGTGACCTTATGCATGCCGATCGCGCTGGCCTGGATACCAGAGCCGGTATAGGGAATTCCCAGGGTCTCCAGAAATCCTTGAATCGCACCATCTTCGCCACCTGGTCCATGCAACGCGAGAAACGCCAGGTCGATTTTCTGGACGTGCAAATCCTGAGAGAGCGTCGGTCCGACATCAATGGTTACCGCGTTATAGCCACGCCGGACCAGCGACCGATGCACTGCGGCGCCCGTTCGGAGCGAGACCTCGCGCTCGGACGATTGCCCACCCATCAGTACCCCGATGCGGGCGCGGGTCAGGAGGGGTCGCACTGTCAGACAAGGCTCGCTCATCTCACGCTGTCTCTCCTACGATTTTGAGTTCAAGATCTAACCGGACACCCGTCCGGCGGCGAATCGTACTGCGGACCTTCCCGATCAGCGCAATCACGTCCGCCGCGCGCGCCTGCCCGCGATTCACCATGAAGTTGGCATGTTTCATCGATACTTCTGCATCGCTGACCCGTGCACCCTTGAGGCCAGCCGCCTCGATCAATCGGCCCGCAGAATCGTTCGGAGGGTTTTTGAACACACAGCCAGCGCTCGGCATCGCGAGCGGCTGCGTGTCCCGTCGATAGTGGAGGTAGTCCTTGACCACACGCTCAATCTCCGATCGAACGCCTTGTTTCAATTGAATCCAGGCTCCCACCACGATGCCGCGTGGCAGTATGGCGCGCCGATACTCAAACTTTACACGGGCTGCCTCCAGATCCATGACCTGGCCTTTCATATTCACCATACGAACTACCTTGATCGAATCCTTCATTTCCCCGAGCTTCGTACCGGCGTTCATTACCACACAGCCGGCCATGGTCCCCGGAATTCCTGCCGCCCATTCCAATCCTGCAAGGGAGTGGCGGATGGCATATCCGATCAATGTCGGCATCCCGACTCCTCCCTCGGCATAGAGGACAGACCCCGGTTCTTCTTTGATGGCACGCAGCCGCACCAGGCTGACCACGATACCGCGGATGCCCCCATCCCGAATGAGGAGATTCGTCCCACCCAGGACGAATACAGGAATCTTGCATACGCGCGCCTGTTGAACCACCAGACAGACATCGTCAATATCAGCCGGTTCAACCACGACATCTGCCGGTCCTCCGATCTTGAACGAGGTGTACTCTCGCAACGGAGCATGAAAGGACACGGATCCTCGGAGACCTGCCACCGCCGCCCGTATATCTGCTTGCGTGAACCGCGCATGAACTCTCGACGCTGTCGTGGCACGCCCACCTCCTCGTTTCATGCCATCACGCAGCGGGACTCATTCGGGCCAACAACCCAGGCCCTGTCTTCCAAATATCCCCCGCCCCCAAAGTAATAACGAGGTCGCCAGATTTCAGATGGGGCAGCACCTGATCGACCAATGTGTCCTTCTGCTCCACAAAGGTCACAGACGGATGGCCGGACGCACGAACGATGTCGGCCAACTTGGCTCCGGACACGCCGGGAATCGGCTGCTCGCCTGCCGCATAGATCTCCGTCAAGAACAGCAGGTCCGATTGGTCGAACGCCTTCGCAAATTCCTCCAACAAATCTCGCGTCCTGGTATAGCGATGCGGCTGAAACAGCACCACCAACCGGCGGTCTCCCCACCCTTGCTTCGCTGCGGCCAGGGTGGCCCTGATCTCAGTCGGGTGATGTCCGTAATCGTCCACGACCATGATCCCGTTGGCTTCACCTCGCAGGTGAAAGCGACGCTCCACTCCGGCATAGGCCGCCAGGGCTTTCCGGATGAGGTCCACCGGCACATCCAGCTCGATGCCGATCGCAATCGCCACGAGCGCGTTGGAGACATTGTGTCGGCCTGGCACAGCCAGGCGGAACGGCCCCAAATTGCGCCCACGGAACTGCGCCCGAAATTCGGCGCCCCATTGGTTCAAGTTGATCTCTGTCGCAAAGAAGTCCGGGGCAACACCGTCACGCTCACGGAGCCCATAGGTCTGATAGCGTTTCACGATGCTCGGGAAAAGCGCCCTCAGCCGATCATCGTCCGCACATAACACGGCCAATCCATAGAACGGCACCTTGTTGATAAACTCGAGGAAACACTCGTTGATGCGCTCCATGCTGCCGTAGTGTTCGAGATGTTCCCGGTCGAGATTCGTGACCGCGGCGATGGTCGGAGACAGACGGAGAAACGATCCGTCGCTCTCATCGGCTTCCGCCACGAGGAGCTCTCCTCGACCAAGACGGGCATGACTCCCCAACGCATTCACTTTACCCCCGATCACCATCGTCGGATCCAACCCGCCCTGCGCCAACACATTAGCCACCATCGACGTCGTCGTGGTTTTCCCGTGAGCGCCGGCAATGGCGACCCCGAATTTCAACCGCATCAGCTCCGCCAGCATCTCGGCCCGAGGGATCACGGGAATCTGCTTGGCCTTGGCCGCTACGACCTCGGGGTTCTGTGCCGACACGGCAGAGGAGATGACTACTACTTGAGCCTCCCCCACATTCGATTCCTGATGCCCGACAAAAATGCGGCCGCCAAGTTCTTCCAATCTCCGTGTCGTATCGGACGCCTGCAAGTCCGAGCCCGTCACTTTGTACCCCAGAGTCAACAGCACCTCGGCTATGCCGCTCATCCCTGACCCCCCGATTCCGACCAAATGAATCTGTTGCGTCTTGCGAAACATTGGCGCGCGCCTTACTCCACCAACCGGTGGATACAAATATGATCCCTGTCCACGTTGTCCGACACCACTAAACTCCTGCCGCTCCGACAGACTGGTTGACATCATAATGGCCTCCCATGAGTGCGTAGCATTCGCGGACGATCGCCTCAGCCGCATCGATTCGCCTCATCGATAGACTTGCTTCGCCCATTGCCCGCAACCGCCCTGGGTCCCCGAAAATCGTCGCGACCGTGCGAACCAAGGAAGGCCCCGTGAGTGTCGATTGCGGAAGCATCACAGCGGCCCCGGCTGCCTCCATCACCTGAGCATTCCGCGTCTGGTGGTCGTAGATAGCGGACGGTAGTGGAATAAGGATGGCCGGCTTCCCACAGGCCGTGAGTTCCGCCACCGTCATGGCGCCCGCTCTTGCCACGATCAGATCTGCCTCTCGCAACGTTGCGGGCATATCGTAGAGAAATGGTGTTACCTGTGCAGTGATGCCGGCACGACGATAGGCTTCGGCCACTCGCGCATGGTCGGACTTGCCGGTCTGATGGGTCACAGTGAGACGAGGTAGTTGCGTCATTAGCTCAGACAAGCCTTCCATCACCGCTGTATTAATCGCCTTCGCTCCCTGGCTCCCACCGAAAATCAATAGATGGAACGACCCTGACTTCTCCCGGGGCTGTTGAACACGCTCGAGAAACGCTTTGCGAATCGGGGTTCCCGTCACGCGCACTTTGGAGCGATTGAACGAGTCAGCCGCCGACTCAAATGCGAGAAAGACGCGCTGCGCGAACGGTCCCACCGCTTTGTTGGCCATGCCGGGATTCGCATTCGGTTCAAGAATCACGCGTGCCACTCCGGCTAATGCTGCCGCAAGAATCGTCATCGGACTCGTATACCCGCCCACCCCGATCACCAGATCCGCCCGTCTCGTTCGCAGGATTCGCAGACACTGCGATAAACTGACCGGCAGAGCACACAGGCCCCTCACCGCCTCGAACAGCCCCTTGCCCATCACCGGCTTGGCACTGATCAAGGCCAGTTCGAATCCCTCGTGGGCGAGCACGGTCGTTTCCAGTCCCCGCGCCGTCCCCACGAAGAGCACCTTGGTCGTGGGATCGCGCCGGAGAAACTCCCGCGCCAACGCCACAGCCGGATAGAGATGGCCACCGGTTCCTCCTGCTGCAATGACGATCGTCATTCGTGATCCGACCCACCCCGTCCACCTCGAGAGCCGCCGGCATGCCTGTCGCGAGAAATACTGAGCAAGATCCCCACGCCGATCAGACTGACCACAAGCGACGACCCTCCATAGCTGACGAAGGGTAAGGTAAGCCCTTTCGTCGGCAAGAGCCCGGTCACAACCGCCGCATTCACCAATGCCTGACCGCCGATCAACAAGGTAATGCCCATGCCCAGATAGCGGCCGAACGGCACCCGAGCACGCGCGGCGATCTGAAACCCCCGCCACACAAAAAATGCGAACAGCAGGGTCACGGTGGCGGTCCCGATGAGCCCCAGTTCTTCGCCGACCAGCGCCAGGACAAAATCCGTATGCGCCTCCGGGAGGAAGTAGAGCTTCTGTTTGCCCTCGCCTAATCCCACCCCGAACGGGCCGCCGCTGCCGAAGGCCAAAAAGGATTGTGTAATTTGGAACCCGGCCTCCGACGCATCCTTCCATGGAGCAAGAAACGTCATGAGCCGTTGACGTCGATAACTGGAACCAAGAACCAGCACCAGCACGACCGGGATCGCACAGAGACCTAATGCCAATAGATGGGAGAGGCGCGCCCCGGCGAGAAAACACATCCCGACCGTCACCAGCCCGAGCACCACGACCGTTCCAAGGTCCGGCTCGAGCAGCACCAGCCCGCTCAGGAGCCCAATCGCGATCAGGGCCGGCAGAAGGCCATCCCGAAACAACGTGATCTTGTCCCCTTTTTTCGTCAAATACGCCGCCATATAGATGACCGCTACGAGCTTGACCATTTCCGCCGGCTGAATCGAGATGAACCCAAAGCGCAACCATCGCCGCGCCCCCTTGGCTGCCACACCAAGCGACGGCACCAGCACCATGACGAGCAGCAGCAACATGCAGGCCAACATCGGAATGGAAAGTTTTTTCCAGAGCGTGTAATCGATACGCGACGTGAGATGCATCAACAGAAAGCCGAACGCGAGCCAGGCAATCTGCCGCTTCAGGAAAAATCCAGGGTCCTGAAACCGGTTGCCCGCCACGATGGCGCTGGCGCTGAACACCATGACGAGTCCCACCAATGCCAGAATCATGGTGACTGCAAGCAGCGTATGGTCTGCAGCCACCCGCTGACTTCCCGATCGTTGGCTGGTCTGGGACCATGGAAGCGTCAGAGTCCCCGCTGATCGATGCGCCATTGCTCAGAACTGCTCCTCCCTCGTCTTGCACGTCACGCCGGTAAGGCATGAACCAAGGCCTTGAATTGACGGCCACGGTCTTGATAGTCCGTAAACATGTCGAAGCTCGCACAGGCCGGGGACAACAACACGACGTCACCCTGTAAAGCTCCCTGCGCCGCAAGATCCACGGCCTCCCGCAAGGTGGTCGCCTCGAGCATAGTGGCGACGCCCTCCCACGCCCGCCGCAACAGCGGCGCCGCTTCTCCGATCAGAATCACGCTCTTTGCCCGCCGCCTGACCGCCTGGGCGAGTCGAGAAAAGTCGCCGCCCTTATCCCGGCCGCCGGCAATAAGCCAAATCGGTTCATCGATACTCTCCAGTGCTTTGAGCGTCGCATCGACATTGGTGCCCTTCGAATCATTCACAAATCGGACCCCTCGACGCTCACGGACGACCTCAAGAGCATGTTCGAGTCCGGGGAACGTCGCGAGGACGCGGCGTATTGCACCGAGGGAACAGCCGCACAGCACAGCATAGGTCGCGGCCGCCATGACGTTCTCCACGTTATGGTTGCCGATGATGCGAATCTCGCTTCGACGACAAATCTCCTGCCGTACACCGGTCACCGTCGTCACGATCCCATCATCTTCAAGATAGGTGCCCCCATCCATACCGGCACCGATCGTCGACCTCCTCGTAAACCCCAATCGTTTCGCACGGACTCGCTGTCGCAACGCGGCCACACGGTCATCGTCAAGGTTGAACAGAGCGAAATCCGACGTAGTTTGATTCTCAAAGATCCGCTGTTTGGCCGCAATGTATTCATCCAGTGACTCATAGCGATCCTGGTGATCGACCGTCACATTGAGCAGGGCGGCGATCCAGGGATGGAATCGATCGATCGTTTCCAACTGAAAGCTGGAAACCTCCACGACAAGAAAGTCGAATGGACTCGGCTTCCCCGCTTGATGTGCGCGAAGGTCTTCCACCGCCGCCTCGCTCAGCGCGGTGCCCAAGTTGCCGCCGACAAAGGCCCGCTTGCCGCTCTCAGCGAGGAACTTGCCGATCAAAGTCACGGTCGTGCTCTTGCCGTTGGTGCCCGTGACAGCAAGCAAGGGGCTCCGAAGGAACTGCGAAGCCAACTCCAACTCGCTGATCACCTTCACTCCGCGCCGGCGCACTGCATCGAGCGGAGCCAGTCGATAGGGCACTCCGGGGCTGACTACTACCAAGTCCGCATCATCCAGCGACAACTCGTACCGTGCCCCGACGGCCACACCGACGTGATCACGATCGATGGTCTCGAGGACCGAAGCCAGCTCCGTCGATTCCTTCCGATCGGCCACCGTGACACGTGCACCGGCCGCCTGGAGCAACCGGCTCGCCGCCGCGCCGCTTCTGGCAAGTCCCATCACCGTGACACGTGCTCCCGCCAGTTCCACTGCCGCGACTCCCCTCATGCCATCACCGAAGCTTTAAGGTACTCAGACTCAACAAGGCCAATAGGATGGCGATGATCCACAAGCGCACCACGACCTTGGGCTCCTCCCACCCTTTCATCTCGAAGTGATGATGGATGGGAGCCATGAGAAAGATGCGCTTCCCGCGCGACTTGAACGAGATTACCTGAAAAATGACCGAGACCGCTTCAATCACAAACACTCCGCCGACCATCAGGAGCAACAGCTCGTGCTTGCTGATCACCGCAACCGTGCCCAGCGCCGCTCCCAGCGGAAGCGAGCCCACATCTCCCATGAACACGGAGGCCGGATAGGTATTGAACCACAGAAATCCCAGACTCGCTCCCAGGATAGCGGCAGTGAATACCGCTAGCTCACCCGCCCCTTCGATGTGCTGAATGAGTAAATAGTCCGACATGAGTCGATGACCCGCGACATAGGCCACGATCGTATAGGCCAACGCCGCGATCATGACGGGTCCGATCGCAAGCCCATCGAGGCCATCTGTGAGATTGACCGCATTTGAACTCCCGACTATGACGAGGACGGCAAAGGCGACATACAGCCAACCGAGATCAGGAACGATATTCTTGAAAAACGGAATGCTGAGCTTGGTCGTATAGCCGGGCAGAAAATAGAGGACCAGCGCAATCGCTAAAGCCACCGCTATCTGCGCCAAAAATTTCTGCCCCGCAGACAGGCCCTTCGATTGAGCTTTGATAAACTTGAGATAGTCGTCGGCAAATCCAATCGCCCCGAACCCTACGGTGGCAGCGAGTACAAGCCAGACATAAGGCTTCGCGATATCAGCCCACAGAAGCGTCGAGAGGATCACCGCAAAGAGGATAAGAATCCCGCCCATGGTGGGGGTGCCGCTCTTCGCCAGGTGACTTTTGGGACCGTCATCGCGAATCTGTTGACCCAGCTTAATGTCTTGCAACTTCTTGATCACCCATGGGGCCAGCACGAAGGCGATCAAGAACGCTGTCACGGCCGCATAGATGATCCGGAAGCTCAAATACCGAAAGACGTTTAGAAACGAATATTCCGTATGAAGGGGATAGAGCCAGTTGTAGAACATGCCGTCTTTACCTTAGCAATGAGCCCATCCGCCGGACCGATTCTTGGGAGGGAAGGACGCCGACTCCTTACGACGCTTGCTTTGTGACTGCCCTCATCCCTGTCAGAACCTGCACAACCTGTTCCATTTTCATGCCGCGAGAAGCTTTTACTAACACTACATCACCCTGCCGCACGGTCCTCTTGAGATGTTCAGCCGCGACAGCCGCATCGGCTACCTCATCGATCTGTGAACCTGCCATCCCTCCTCGCCGGGCTCCTTCCGCAATCTCCCGACCTAACGTCCCGGAGACGATCAGCCGCGACAGCCCTTGTGTGGCAAGAAACTGCCCCACGTCCCGGTGCATCTGTCGTGTCTCAGAGCCGAGCTCTAACATGTCCCCCAATACGGCAATCCGTTCGCGTGCAGGGTTCCACTCCGCCAGCAATTGAAGCGCCGCTTTCATCGAAGCGGGGTTCGCGTTGTAGCAATCGTTGATGATATGGACGCCGTGATGGATAACCACCTGCGACCGCATCGCGGCAGGACGGAATCGGCCCAACCCTTGGGCGATCATAGAACCGGACAGGTTCAATGCAGCACCCACCGTCGCGGCCGCGAGTGCATTGGTGACGTTGTGGGTACCATGGACCTTGATTCGGACAATCGTGGGACGGCTCCTTCCAGGGAGGTGCAAGCGAAAGGTCGTTCCTTGGCGAGCGTCGGACGTGACCCCGCTCGCGCGGACATCCGCCATCTCCGAAAATCCGAACGACATGACGCGGCATTGCGCACGCGCGGCGAGATAGTCGAAGTACGGATCGTCGGCATTCAAAATCGCCGTGCCATCGGCCGGAAGCAAGTCCAACAATTCCGCCTTGCCCTGCGCCGATCCTTCCATGCTTCCGAAGAACTCGAGATGATCGGGGCCGATGTTGGTGATCAACCCGATCGTGGGCCTGGCAATCTCACAGAGCCTGGTCGTCTGCCCTTGCTGATCCACCCCCATCTCAATGACGGCCGCTTGATGACGAACGGTGAGTCGAAACAGGGTATAGGGCACGCCGATCCGATTGTTGAAATTCCCCTCGGTCTTCAACACCGGCCACCGCTGAGCCAACACCGCCGCCACCATATCTTTCGTCGTTGTCTTGCCGTTGCTCCCCGTCACCGCGACGACGGGAATATGGAACCGACTGCGATGATGAGTCGCCAATTGTTGGTAGGCAAACAAGGGATCACGCACTCCGAAGAGAAAGGGAACAGGTCGACCGTCGATCCGGCGTACCGTTGGGGAGCTTGGCGGAGGGCGGTACTCATCGTGAACGATAGCTCCGGCCGCGCCTTTCGCGAGGACTGCCGGCACAAACTCATGGCCATCGAATCGATCACCTCTGAGCGCCACAAACAGGTCACCGCGGCGAACCGATCGGGAGTCCGTGCTGATCTGTATAATCCGGCGCTTCCCCGATAGCGACTCCTGCCCCGCGAGAACTTTCACGCTGATGACTTCTCGTAATTCCTCAACCGTAAAAAGTCCCATCGATTCCTCATCCCGCGTGACCCCGACCGTGACAGGGATCTTCACGCGCAATCCTGCAATTGCTGAATCGCCTCGCGAGCCACTTCACGATCGTCAAAATGAAACTTCTTCGTGCCGATGATTTGATAATCTTCATGCCCCTTGCCGGCAATGAGCACCATATCGCCGCGGTGCGCCTCGCGGATCGCGGCGCCGATCGCCTCACGGCGGTCCGGCACCGAGCGATACTGCACATGACTGCGGTGCCCTAGCGCTTCTTGGACGCCGATCTCTACTTCACGCAGGATCGCCAGCGGGTCCTCGGTTCTGGGGTTGTCGGACGTCAGGATCACCACATCACTATATTCCACGGCGGCACGACCCATCTTTGGCCGCTTCCCTCGATCCCGATCACCGCCGCAACCAAACACGGTAATGATCCGGCCAGTCTTCAACGCCTGGGCTGCCGTCAGTACGCGTATGAGTGCATCTTCCGTATGGGCATAATCGACGATGACTGTAAAGTCCTTCCCGGAAGAGACTCGCTCGAAGCGACCTGGGACATGCGTGATATGAGCAGCCGCTTCACAAATCTGATCGGACGTCGCCCCATCGTGCAGCGCCACCCCAATTGCCCCCAGCAAGTTGTAGACATTGTGTTCCCCGACCAACCGGCTCTCGACGGTAAACGAGCCCGCGGGAGTTGCCGCAGTAAAGGTCGTCCCGGTAAGCGAGAGACGAACTCGTTCCGCCTTGAGATCGGCTTGGCCCTGAATGGCAAAGCCCCAGACCGGCACAGGGCAGGCTGCCCGGATCGCGTTCCCGCGGGGATCGTCCACATTGATGAGGGCGCGCTTCCCGGCTTTCCTCCCGCCGCCCAATCCGGTAAACAGACGCACCTTCGCCTCAAAATACTCATCCATCGTGTGATGGAAGTCGAGGTGATCCTGCGTGAGGTTTGTGAAGACCGCCAGGTCATACTCGCAGCCCGAAGTCCGGTCCAACGCAAGCGCATGGGACGACACTTCCATCACTGCGGCATTGAGCCCGCGCTCAACCATCTTCGCCAAAAGCGCTTGAAGGTCGAGTGCGCCGGGTGTCGTGTGAGAGGCAGGGAATGTCTCCTGCCCGACCTGATACCCTACCGTGCCGATTAACCCCACCCGCCGGCCTATCCCTTCCAACAGAGCTTTGCAGAGATACGTCGTCGTCGTCTTCCCATTCGTGCCAGTCACACCAATCATCTTGAGACGGGCGGAGGGATCCCTATGAAACCGGCTGCCAAGAAGACCGAGTGCCTTGCGTGAATCAGCCACCAGCGCGAACGGTACCGGACCTGATCCCACAGGCGCCTGCGCGATCACCGCAACCGCTCCGGCCTTGATGGCCTGCTCGACAAATCCGTGACCATCGACTCGCTCACCCTTGACGGCAACAAACATACTCCCGCCCGCTACGGCACGCGAATCGTCCGTGATCGCATGCACAGAACGAGTCATATCGCCTCGTTGCTCCAGAATCTCGACCTGACCACGGAGGGCCGAGAGTAACTGCATGACGGTGATGTGATCGCGGGCCATGTTTTCTTAGTAGTCCTTCGTTGCCAGCGCGATTTTCACAGTGTCCTCCCTGGACACACCGAGATAGTTGAGCACCTGTTCCCCTACCCGCCGAAAAACAGGCGCCGCTACGGCCCCGCCCCATGCTTCGCCTTGAGGTTCATCAATGACCACGATCATCGCCATCCGGGGAGATTCTGCCGGCACATACCCGAGAAATGACCCGACAAACTGCGTGGAGGAATAGGCGCCGGTCCGCGAATCAATTTTTTGTGCAGTCCCGGTTTTGCCTGCCACCCGAAATCCTGGAATAGCCGCCTTCGCCCCCGTCCCGTCTGTGATGACACCTTCCAACATCGTCGTCATCGTTCGTGCCGTGTCCGGTGACACGACTCGCCGCTTTACTTGTGGCAGCACTTCCTTGAGCAAGCGACCTTTGTGATCACGAACCTCGGACACCACATAGGGCTTCATCATCACTCCTCCATTGGCGAGTGTCGCCACTGCCGACACCATCTGGAGGGGCGTGACCCCGACCTCCTGTCCCATCGAAATTGACGCCAAGGATCGACGTCCCCAGTCTTTGGGAGCCTTCAAGAGTCCACTCACTTCTCCCGGCAGGTCGATCTCGGTACGTTGACCGAATCCGAATGCTTGGAGATAGCGATAGAACCGCTGCTCTCCAAGAACCATTCCGGTTTTGGCGGCGCCGATGTTGCTGGATTTCTGGATCACCTCAGAGAACGTCATCCATCCCAGCTTCTCATGGTCATGAATAGTCGTATTCGCGATCACCATATGGCCGTTTTCACCGAAGACCATGGAACCGGGTGTCATGACTTTTTCTTCAAGTGCCGCGGCCGCCACCACCACCTTCATGGTCGACCCAGGCTCGTACGTATCCGTCAGCGCACGATTGCGCCACCGATCGGGCGTCAATGCGGCGACGACGTTCGGATCGAATCGTGGGCTGACGGCCATGGCGAGAATCGCGCCCGATTGCGGCTCCATGACAATAATTGTTCCGGATCTCGCACGGGTGTGGGTGACGGCCTCTTCAAGTTCTTTTTCTGCAATATATTGAATGACCTCATCGACGGTCAGCGTAAGAGCATGTCCCGGCGTCGGCACTTGTTCCGACAAACCCTTGGGAAATACCGTGCGGCCTAACGCATCGCGTTGCAAAACAGTGACGCGTTTTTCTCCATGCAGGTGTGAGTCGTATCGGCGCTCGAGCCCCTCAAGCCCCTGCCCATCCATCCCGGAAAATCCGAGGACATGGGCCAGTAACGGACCCTTGGGATAAAACCGGCGGCCTTCCATTACCATACCGATCCCGTCCAACGACAACTGCTCCAGACGACGGCCTTGTTCAGGCTCGACCTTTCGCGCCAGCCACACAAAGCTCTTATCTTGGCGAAGCTTTCTCTCAAGCTCCCCGCTTCTAATGTGGAGCACAGGAGAAAGATGTCGGGCGACAGTCGACGGGCTCTCCAGCGACGTCGGTACGCCGAACACAGAAGGCACCTCTACATTCATCGCGAGCACCTTGCCATGCCGATCCGACACCATACCTCTGGCGCCCTCGAAGGACACGGTCTTTTGATGCTGCCGGTCGGCCTTGGCCGTGAGTTCTGCTGCCTGAAGCACTTGGAGCGTGACCAGCCGAAATAAAATGATGCCGAATCCACAGAGGAGCAGGAGCAGCATCACGTAGCGACGGCCGCGAGAAGGGCCTACAGTCACTCGCTTACCCTCCCAGTTGGAACATGTCTCGCGAGACGGATTTGCTCCGCGGGCGGGACTGACAGGTTCGGAGTCTCTCCTGGCTGATGCACCATCAGTACCTGCCCCTGCTGCGGCGGAACCAGTCCCAGTTTTTCCGTCGCCACCTTCGCGATCCGTTCCGGAGCCGTCAGCGCAGAAAACTTCACTTGCAATTGATCCCGCTCTCGCTCCAGCAATATTTTCTGAACCTTCAATCGTTCAATCTGATAACCCAACCGGACTACGTCGACACGCTCCCACACAAACACGAAGACCAACATCACTCCGGCCACAATCGTCAGTTTCTTCATGAATGCCCCTCCTTGGATAGCCGTTGGGCAGCCCGCAACTTGGCACTGCGGGATCGAGGGTTCCTGTCCGATTCTTCCCTGGTAGGAACCTGCGGCTTCTTAGTAAGCACCTTCAATGAAGGATCGTCCTTGCTAGAGAGCGCCCGAAACGTATGCTTCACAATCCGATCCTCGAGCGAATGGAATGAAATTACACAAAGGCGACCGCCGGGAGACAACACATCTACCGCATCGCGCAATGCCTGTTCGAGACAGTCAAGTTCCTGATTCACTGCAATGCGAAAGGCTTGGAACGTGCGGGTGGCACAATGGATACGACCATGCCGATAATTCGCCGGGACAGCCCCCTCGATTACGGCGACCAACTCTTTCGTCGTCGCCAAGGGATGGCGCTCACGCGCGTGGACGATGGCACGCGCAATTCGTCGAGAAAACCGTTCCTCACCAAACTGAAAAATCGCATCGGCCAACTGCACTTCTGGCCAGCGATTGATCAAGTCGGCTGCGGTCCCCCCCATTGATTGATCCATGCGCATGTCTAACGGACCATCCTCTTGAAAACTAAACCCGCGGGCAGGCTCTTCCAACTGCGGGGACGAAACTCCAAGGTCAAATAGAATTCCATCGACCTGACCAATGCCACGGGCAGCAAGATGCTGCTTTAAGTTCACGAAGTGACCATGGATAAGGAGTGCGCGTTCGCCAAATCGTGCGAGCCTTGCTCGACTGGATTCAATGGCCACCCCATCGCGATCAAGTCCGATAAGCCTGATCTTAGGACCACCCGCCTCGAGAAGCTTTTCACTATGCCCACTATACCCCACTGTACAGTCAAGATAGACTTGGCCATCTTCCCGAACAAGCCAAGAAATCGCCTCTTTCCACATGACAGGAAAATGCCTAGAAACCTCCATAAATAATCAATAACCAGATTCACCCACTTTCTCCCACTCAGCCGCGCAGTATACACTCACCCAATCACTTGTCAATAAAAAATCTATGTATTTACGAACCTACGAGGGACCTGTGTTTTTTCTTAGAAACTGGAGCGGATAAGCGGCCCAACTCGGCTTAACTTTTGCCTTTTTGGAGAAAGAATTCTCATGCCGTCTTGGTTATTTCAAGCACGATTATATACTTGACAAACCCATATGCTTTTTGATACCCTCTATTCATCAGTAAACGGAGGGCCAAATGAGACAGAATCTACTCAGCGGAAAGCATCTGAACGACGAAAAAGCAGCCTACGAACACCTGGCAAAAATACGCTGGCCAGAGGGTCCGAAATGCGTGCATTGCCAATCCGAGAAGGTCTACACGCTCAACGTCGCTAGCTCTAAGCGGGTGGTCTTGAAATGTGGCACCTGTCGCAAGCAGTTTTCAGCGACCGTGGGAACGATCTTTGAGGATTCCCATATCCCTCTTACTAAATGGTTCATGGCATTTCAACTGCTGGCCTCCTCCAAGAAGGGCATGAGCGCCCATCAACTGCATCGCATGTTGGACATCACCTACAAGTCAGCATGGTTCATGGCGCATCGTATCCGCCACACCATGAAGCAGACCCCATTCGGTGACAAACTCGGTGGGATCGTGGAAGCGGATGAAACCTATATCGGCGGGAAGTCCCATATCCGTGGACGTGGTGCAGACAAGAAAATGCCCGTATTTGCCCTAGTAGAACGTGGCGGTCGTGTCCGATCGTTCCCAATGCCGAGGGTCACGGGCATGAATCTAAAGCGCGCCATTCGTGAGCATGTGATGCTAGACGCAAAACTCATGACGGATGAACATCCAGGCTATTTGAGGGTTGGAAAAGAATTTGCCGATCATCAGACCGTGAACCATACCAACAAGGAATATGTCCGAGGTGAGGCCAGCACAAACACGGTGGAAGGCTATTTCAGCTTACTGAAACGAGGCCTCACCGGTACCTATCACCATGTGTCACCTCGTCATCTGCATCGCTATTTAGATGAATTCAACTTCCGTTACAATGCTCGATCAGTGAATGATGCGATCCGCAATCATGGCGCGATCCGGGCGACAGAAGGCAAGCGTTTGACATATCGGTGACTGACTAGGAGGAGGCCTTCGATGAAGACTTGGACTTTGATCGTTTCGAGGTGACTGGCTTCTTTGGAGGAGTAATCCCTAGCATGGCCCTCAGGACCTCATCGAGCTTCATTGGATGAAGCGAAATGGGCTTTGAACGATCTGGCGTTGTTCGCTTCACTATCCCACCGTAGCGTCACAATGAAAGTTCATGGTTGGACCATTTAGTTGCAGGTAATACTTATTCAATATGTCGCGTCCAATAAGTGCGAAGTCTTTCTCGAATCTATAAACCGGAAAGTTGCGAAATATAACTCCGAAGAAATCTATATTCACTCTATAAATATCCGTCTCTTTGGAAAAAAGAGATCGTGCAGTGTCTACTGGTCCGCTTCCTATTGGAACAAGACTCAACCCAGTAATTAGATTATAGGGTATGCAGGTGATGGAAGATCCAGAATCAATCAGAGCTAATAATGAAAGCGTCATACGATCAGTGGAGAAGTCGAACATACGGGCAGGCGCTGGAGCAGATCCAAGCAGAGGAGATAACATGTAGGGAAATGGACCTGGCATTTATAAATCAAAACGGCGTGGCAATAACTTCTGGGGCCGCACTCCCTACTTTGGAAATATATACCGAGGCATCAGGATTCTGACTAAAAAACCGATCGGTCAATGCCGGAAGATCAAAATCATGATCTTCAATTTCGCCATCTCTTGAAACAACAAACTGACCTTGATATTGAGCTAGAAAAAGTGGCTCTATTGCTAGAAATGCCTCTCTCTGTTCTCTAAATGTCTTCTCGGCAGGAGTTTCATATTTGCAGAAATGAAAGTAACTGTTCCACGTTACTACTTCAACGTTATTTGGTTTTTCTTTATTTTGATATGTATTTTGATATTGAGAGATTGACGTTAATGTCGCTGTCATAATTGACCTCCTGGAACGCGTTTTAAATCCGCAGGGGGTACAGCAGAAGCTACGCTAGTGGACTTTATGTGGTATACGGGATTGCCGTCACCATCATAAAGATCATCAATTCTATATATTTCCAGAACTATTACTTTCATCCTGAGAACTGTTTGATCTGCAAGGATATACTGGCTCCACTGTTCCTCTGTATGGTTTATCGGTATTCGAGTAGCTACAACTAATTGACCGTTAAAAACAATTTTCGTTTTGTCATCCATATTTTATCAAATCTGCTCTCTTAATATTAATATTATCCTTCTTATATGAAGGATAAATTTACAAGATGTTCCTCTTCTATACAAGCTCAATGTGTGTATGTGAAAAGTTATGTGTGGGGCCAAGTGGGACCCCTTTTATGGGTGCGTCAAGTATACAATAGTCATTTCAAGCCAATGCGGGGAAGCATAATAGCTCTGATGCCAGTGAATACGTCTCCCGGAGGGCCAAGTCCACGGACCTAGTCCGCCGAGCGCTTCATACCAAGTCCAACTGACCACAGAGACTTAAACGAAGTCGTCTCTTGGCCAACTAAAAAGTAAGCGGAGCATCACCCCTGACCACTGAATGAAACTCTTCTTCCGCAAGGAATGGCAGACGCCCGAGCCAATTGAACAATTCATCAAGGTACAAAGTTGGAGGGTTTCATTGACAAGAGTTCGAGTCAGGCTGACAATGGTTTTATGTGTTCGCTAATCACAGTCAAGGCCTTCGGCGTGACCGTTCTGATGGGGGGATTCTTTCTCGCGTTCACTGGTCTCACCGCCCCCTCGGCGACAGCGGCATCACCGCTCTATTGGTGCCCGGATCAAAAAGCCGATCAGCAGTATTCTGCAACCGAAGGGCCTGGGTGTGTACCGCTTGTTGAAAAGAAAGAAACGCGGGCGGAAGAGCAAGAAAGTGAAGCACCCGCAAACGACAAACCGTCACACAACTTCAAAATCGAGAATCTGCAGGGTGACGTTTCGACATTCCTGAATAAGTATCGCCGCTTCCTCGAGTGCTGCAAAACTGACCTCGCAGAACTTCAGCAGATTGAAGAATTAGGAGATGAAGTGGGTGAACTCCTGACTTTCGCCCAATCCAATCTTTCTAACTACTCGCTGGCATCACGAGGCATCATGCTTCGAGAGATCATTCCTCCGGTTGCGAAAACCAGGGCCGATCTCCGGAGCTTACGCACCCGACTTGAACAAATCAGCACAACATCCAACCAGCGAGAACAGGCCGGATATCAAGAAGCCGGGCGTGAGACTCGCGCGATCCAGGAAATAGAAGAATCGATTGGCAGGGACATTCGCGCCCCCAGGCTACCGGCGAGCGCCAAGACTGGAGTGGATATCGGGGTGGCACCAGCCGCGGGACCGAGCATCGGGAAAGCCCCTAAAGTAGGCTCATCGATAGGCAACGTCGGACGGACCGGTCAGGATATTGGAGCTTCCCCCAAGAGTAGCAAAGACATTGGCGCAAGCGGCCCGACTGGATTTGATATTGGCGCCACCGGTCGAGCAGGCGCATCAATCGGAGAGTCGACGCTCAATAGCGATACCTCGTCGACCGTGAACTCCTCCCTCCAACGCTCGACCGTCGGCTCAAGCATTTCTGATTCGTCCATCGGCTCGAGCATCGGATCCTCGACCGTCGGCTCAAGCCTCCGAGATACCTCTGTGGGTTCTTCCTTCGGAGGCTCATCGGTTGGCTCAAGCCTGCAAGACCGCACAACAGGCCCGCAGCAGTAAGACGCTCTGCTACCGCCCTCCGGCCTGCAATGAATGTGTGGGAACAACTGGCGGCATCGGCTCCCACGTCTCGCCTGCATCCTTGCTGCGATACAATCCGCTCCCATTCGTCCCAAGATAAAACAGTTTCGGATCGGTGGCGCTTTGCGCGAGAGAGCGCACGTTCAGCGTCGCCAACCCCTTATTCAGTGTGGTCCATGTGTTCCCGCCGTCTTCGCTCCGGTGGATGCCGTTCCGGCCACCCAGATAAATCCCGCCCTTTCTCGTGCGATCCAAGACCATCGAAAACACCATTTGGTCCTGCAGGGACTGGGCGATGCGCACCCAGGACATCGCCGCATCCGTCGACTTATAAAGCCCTTCGAGCGTCGCGGCATAGACCGTGTCCGACTCATAGGGATCGACCAGAATCGCCGTGACATTCAGCGCGCGCGACGACTTGATGATGGCCGGGGACACGAGCCCGTTATTCACCTTTTCCCAATGCCCCGCTTGATCGACTGATTTATAGACACCGCCACTCGTGCCCGCATAGAGGATCGACGGCCTCGTGGGATCCAGGCCGAGCGTCACCACCATCAGCACTTCTTTCATGCCGTCCATTCGCTTCGTCCAACTGTCTCCGGCATTCCTGGTTTCAAACACGCCCATCGTCGTCGCGGCGAACAGATGCTGGTTGTCCGCCGGATCGAAGACGAACTGATTGACCACGGAGGAGACCGTCACATCGTCCAACCCGGCTCGTTGCGAGACCCAACGCTGCCCCCCATCGTAACTCTTGTACACCGCATCGCCCTTCGTGCCTGCATAGACCGTGGCCGGGTAGACCGGGTCAAGCGCCATCGAAATCACGCGCGAGTGGCTCATGCCCTGCGACAGATTCGCCCAGGTCTGGCCCCCGTCGCGCGTCTTATAGATGTAGTCGTTCGTCGCGACGTAGATGATGTCAGGATTCTTCGGATGGAGTTGGATAACGACGATGGCATCGCTGCGATTGCAGCCAATGAGAGCTGTAATGAAAAAAAGCAGAAGAGCAAGCGCGTGTGTCATGCGTTGAGCGATGCAGAATCTATCCAGGATGCTCAAACAGGTCATCCAACAAGGCCGCAGGGAGATCAAGCGCCGAGGCGTGCTGTCGTATGCACGTTGAGGTGCTTGATCGACTGAGAACGCAGTTGGGGACCTGTTTCAGCATCCTGCCGTTAGCGGTAGTTGGTGAACTGGAGATCAATCCCGAAATCCTGCCCCCTAAGAAACGCCATGGCCGCCTGGAGGTCATCCTTGCTCTTGCTCAGCACGCGCACTTGCTCGCCTTGAATCTGTGCCTGTACTTTCAGCTTGGACTCCTTGATGGCCTTCGTCACCTCTTTCGCCTTGTCCGCTGCAATCCCGCTTTGAATCTTCGCCACCTGGCGCACCGTCCCACCCAGCGCCGGCTCCAGGTTCCCATAGGTGAAGGCCTTCAGCGAGACCCCGCGTTTCACGCACTTGGTCTTGATAATATCAATCACCGCATTGAGCTTATACTCGTCGTCGGACACCAGGACCAGTTCCTTTTCCTTCTCCTTCAAATTTATCTCCGTCTTCGAGTCTTTGAAATCGAACCGCTGCTTAATCTCCTTCGTCGCCTGATCGACGACATTCTTCATCTCCTGCATATCCACTTCCGAGACCACATCGAACGAAAATTGCTCAGCCACGATCCCCTCCTCTTCTCACTTCATCCATTTTCTCTTCTTCAGGAAATCCTCACGACATTCCCAGGGGTGGCCTGCTTGAACTCCCACTGCGCGCGTCCAACGAGGTCCTTCCAATTCTCTACACCCCACTAGAAGGGAGAGGCCAAGGGTGCCCTTTACTGCGCGCATCGAGCGACCGTCATCCATCTAATTGTTCATTCCAAGCTCGCTAGCTTTTTCTCTCTTTGGAAGTCCACCCATGTTGGTCGATGTGCGGCCGTCGAACGAGGTCCTTCTCAGGGCGCTCGTTCCGGGAGCACAGGACCAACGTGGGTGTCCTTCCAATCCTTTTCATCGTGGGGGCGCTGCGAGCAAAAAGGGCGCCTGGCCGCTCCCACACTCCCTAGCAGCAACCTCCACCGGGCAACTGCAATCGCTGCTCCTCATCCTGACGAATCGTCGTCTGCAGTCTTCCCGGCGAGCCTCCACCGGCCATCACCACCACTTCGCTGCTGGTGAAAGGATGCTTCAAGACCACATAGCCATACCACTGCATGATACTATCGCCCAAGACGATCACTGCGAGCAAGGCCACCACTGCCACCAGCCCTGCATCCAAATACAAGGCAAAGGCCTGCCCGCTATCGGCGAGGGAGGAAGCCTTGGTCACGAACATGCCGAACATCTCGTAGGACCCCATCAAGGTGATGGTCCCGACAAACAACATCGGCAATGCGGTGATCCACAGATATTGCGCCTTCCGCATCTTGATGAGCACCGTCGTCCCGATACAGAGGGCCAGGGTGCCGAGCAACTGATTCGCTGCCCCGAACATCGGCCAGAGCGTCGAGATGCTGCCGGTGCCGATGAGATAGGCCCAGGCTCCCACGATCAGCCCACTGCTCACCACCACACCGGGCCACCAATTCATCCGCCGCAACGGGGCATAGAAGCGCCCGCCCATCTCCTGGATGAGATAGCGCCCCACTCGCGTGCCTGTATCGATCGTCGTCAGAATGAACAGGGCCTCGAACACCAGCGCAAACTGATACCAGTAGGCCATCAACCCGGACATCCCGGGGAGCGCGGAAAAAATGGACGCCATGCCGACCGCGAGCGACACGGCCCCGCCAGGCCGACCCGCCACATCCGTCTCGACGAGTTGCGAGAGTTCCTGAATCCGCGAGAAAGGAAAACCCATCGCAGCCAGCGCGTCAGGCGAGAGCATGGTGTTGATCGCCAGATAGTCGCCTGGAATCAACACCGAGGCTGCAATCAAGGCCATCACACCGACAAAACTTTCCAGCAGCATCGCCCCATAGCCGACCGTGGCCTGGGATTCCTGCTCGATCATCTTCGGCGTCGTCCCGGAAGAGACCAGCGAGTGAAAGCCCGACACAGCGCCACAGGCAATGGTGATAAAGAGAAAGGGAAAGAGCGTGCCGGGAATAATCGGCCCGCCTCCGCTGGCAAATATCGTCACGCGCGGCATCTCGATCGTCGGCGCCATGAGCACCACCCCCACCCCCAGCAACGCCACCACGCCGAGCTTCATGAAGGTGGAGAGATATCCGCGCGGCACCAGGAGCATCCAGCCGGGCAGGACAGACGCCAGAAATCCGTAGCCGGCCAGTAGCCACACCAACGTCGTGCGCTCGAACTCGAACCAGCCTGCAAGCGAGGACTGAGCGACCACCCGCCCGAAGATCACAGCCGCGACCAGCAGCACCACCCCGAGCAGGGAGACTTCCGCCACCTGACCTGGCCGGAACTTTTGCAGGTAAAAGCCCATAATGAAACCGATGGGAATCGTCATCGCAATCGTGAAGGTACCCCAGGCATTGCGATAGAGCGCGTTCACGACCGCAAAGCCCAGCCCGGCCAGCGCCACCACCACGATGAAGAGCACCGCCACCGCCGTCGCGGTGCCTGTGACAAGGCCCAGTTCATCCCGCGCAATTTCAGGCAAGGAGCGGCCATTCCGTCTCATCGACGCAACCAGGATGATGAAGTCCTGCACTGCTCCGCCCAACACCGCACCGATCACGAGCCAGAGAAAGCCGGGTAAGAATCCGAACTGCGCCGCCAGGACCGGCCCAAGCAGCGGCCCAGCTCCGGCAATCGCCGCGAAGTGGTGGCCGAATAGCACGTACTTATTGGTGGGATGAAAATTGACGCCGTCATTCAGCCGCACCGCCGGCGTCACACGCTGATCGTTCAGTTCAACAACACGCCGTGAAATCCAGCGGCCATAGAAACGAAAGGCCAGCACATAGATGCAGGCCGCCGCCACGACCAGCCAAAGGCCGTTCACCTTTTCGTTTGGATTGATGAGCCCAGTGACAAAGGCAAGCGCAACCGAGCCAAGAATGGCAAGAAATCCCCAAAGCACCAGCTTTAACGCCGACATGCGCGGCATCCTAACATAAAAGGTGGAGGGGGCAACCTGACGCGCGGCCTAAGAAGGCCCTCGTTGGACGCGCGCAGTGAGAGATTAACCAGGACGCCCCCTGGAGAAACGGTAACGAGCTAGCTTGGAAGGAGCATTTATATTTTGGCCGACGACCGCAATCGGATCGACAAGATGCATCTTTCCTGAGGTAAGAGTTTTCGCACTTGACAAAGTGTAGTTTATACGCTACATTCCACTCGTTATTCATCAGGAGTCACTCTCATGGAGTCCTTCCCAAGAGAAATCGAGGAATACGAGACAGGAGACGGAAGATTTCCATTTTCGGAATGGCTTGACGTACTCCCCGATAGGAAAGCACGTGCAAGGATCAAGAAACGACTCACTCGTGTTCAACTCGGAAACTTGGGTGACTGCGAACCTGTCGGAGAGGGCGTTATAGAACTGAAGGAGCACTACGGACCGGGCTATCGAATATACTGCGGCGAAGAAGGAGACACGGTCGTTGTCTTGCTATGCGGGGGAAAGAAGGATTCTCAAGAAGAAGACATTAAGTGCGCCAAGCAGTATTTGTCGGACTACAGGAGACACGCCGATGCCTAGAAGCAGAAACTATCAAACAAAGCTGGTTGACTCCCTAAGAGATCCGGAGGAAGCAGCCGCCTACTTAAGTGCTGCTCTCGAAGAAATAGACAAGGAGTTATTTCTTCTCGCTTTAAGAAATGTCGCTGATGCTCAAGGGGGGCTTTCAAGACTTGCTGAAGCTACTGGGCTGAATCGGGAGAATCTCTACAGAATGCTTTCCGATAAGGGGAATCCAGAGTTTTATAGTCTTGTTACACTTCTCGATGCACTAGGATTCCAATTAACCGTCGAACCAAGACAAGTAGTATCAAAGCCTGCTACTGCGAATCCTGCCGAAGGGAAAGTCCTCTCCTTTAGGCCGAGGCGGGTTCCGGTTGGGCTCACCACACATAGAAACGCTTTGGCGGCTGATACTAAGAGCAACCACTCGGAGAAAACGGTATTGATCTCTGATGATGGGTCAGAGCTTGGCTCGTTAGCATATGATTGGCAAAAGGCTGAGTTATATGTAGTTCTTACAACTTCTTTCCCCTATTGGCCTGACATTGATGTGGAGATTCAAACGAAGGATGGAAAGCAAGTTATCGGTAAGGCCCATCGCGAGAAAGCGGGCAAGTTCGTTCTTCTCGAAAAAACAGTCATTACATCAGATCAAGTAAAAGAGATTGTACTCAGACAAAGTCCAGGCAAGACGAAGGATTAATCAATGAACACGGACCTCATTACAAGGCTTGAGTCATTGCTGCGTCAGGCTCAATTACTTTTCCCCAAATCAAATGACGTCGCTGACGGAAGAGAGTTTCAGGAAGCGTACGGCGAGATCTGCCAATTAGTGCTTAATCAGCCAGCTATACAGTCGCTCTGGCATGAGCCTCTACTCCTGCAACTGAACTGGCTGTTCAAGGAAAAACCTCCTGACCCCCAGTTCTACGGCCGATTCACAAGCCTACTGAAGGCAAGAGAGCCCGAAATCAGTCTAATTAACGATTTGTTTTTCGGCATTCTTAACCATTCGTTTTCGTCGGAAGACGTATACAAAATACTCTCCGCGATTTGCACGTTGAACCAATCGTTACTTCCCCGATTTATTGTTGCGAGTGGGCACCTCGACAAACTTCGCAGTTGCGATGAGTCTCCATCAGCAAAGATTTCGTCTTTCTTGGAGGTACTGAAAGACGAACTCGGCTTAAATCTCGCGGAACAAGAATCAGTAAGAGAAAGCCTGGATTCCCTGAAACACCGAGAAGCTGTTGGAAGAGCATATGCTCTCCTAGTGAGGTCGGGCCATGACTCTGCTCTCATGGTCCCTTTGAATCTATATCTCGAACGTGGCGGAGGCCAAGTTCGTTGTGCAATACAAGCCGAAGGAACGTTTAAATCTGCCGTCCAACGTGCACAGATGGCATTGCAAAGAGGCGGGTTCTTAGCAAAGTTTCTTGACGTGGTCTACAGCCTCGACCTTACCGATTCAGAATACACCGGCTCCTCGATTGGGCTCGCAGCAGCAGCAGCCATGTTTACTGCACAACGTCGATTGATCATAGACCCTTATACCGCATTCACGGGCGACGTGAATCTTGACCGGGACGAATGGAAGGTCAAGAGTGTCATTGGATTATCACACAAGTTGTCTGCGGCAAGGCTAAATGGCTGCAGACGGATATTCATTCCCCAAGAGAATCTCCATGACTTGCAGGCTGACGAACAAAAAAACCTTCAAGTGATCGGAGTGGAGAATGTTGGCCAAATACTGCTCCAACTTGAATCAAACCCGCAGCCCTTGCTGGAAATCTCATCACAAGCCAAGAAACAAAACATTGTGCACGATCACTGTCAGGCAGCAGGGTGGCAACTCTCAGAGCCTCGGATAATTCAGCATGGTGTTCTGTATCGAGTGATACCTCTTTCCACTCCAGCCTTAACGGTGACCATTTACGATTCGGGAGCCCATCTTCCTAAGGAATACCCCCACGAGGACTACCGACCACTTCTGACTGATTTGGCGAGCCTGGATGAAAAAACCACTCCCCTATGCTCCAGAAACAAGACTTACACGATCAGTGATCAGTCTCTAAGGGATGAAATTGGGGTTGCGCTCAAGGAGCTAAAACCAGAGCAAACTCGAGACGAGCAACACTGCGACTACTCCCTTGAGTTCAAAAGAGGGAGGGAGCGCTTGATCATAAAACAGTACAAAAGCGGAAAACTTCATATTCAAGGCTCAGCTGGTGAGCTGTACAGAGCTATTATTGAATGCATTGTTTCCCGATATAAACTCCGCAATCCCACGGCGAACATCTCTGTTGAGGGAGAGCTCTCTGAGAACGAAACTCTAGCTTCACATGACACGCAGTCTTCCTCACCGAAGAAGGCCTTCCAGCCTGTACCATTGCCACACATCGGCACTGATGAATCGGGGAAGGGAGATTATTTTGGTCCCATGGTAGTTGCCGGAGTCATGGTTGATCATAGCACCAAGGCAAAACTAGAAAGCCTCGGCGTCAAAGACTCAAAGCTCCTCTCCGATAAGCAGTGTCGCTTACTGGCAGCACAGATTCGCTCTATCTGTGGATCGCATTGCGAAGAAATAGAGATCGCACCAGAAACTTATAACCGGCTCTATGATGACTTCCGTAAAGAGGGGAAGAATCTCAATCACTTATTGGCATGGGGACATGCCCGGGCTATCGAATCGCTACTAGAACGCCACTCCTGTTCAGAGGCTATCGCGGATCAGTTTGGAGATGAGCACTATATCCTGTCTAAACTGATGCCGAGGGGACGAACTATCAAGCTTACTCAACTGACAAAAGGTGAACGCTACATCGCAGTAGCAGCCGCATCGATACTGGCTCGAGACAGATTTCTCACCCACCTGGAAAAGTTAAGCCGTGAGCAAGGCATTGATCTCCCCAAGGGGGCATCCGATGCCGTTGTCAGTGCAGGCAAGGAAATTGTGAAGGTAAAGGGAGAGAATCAACTCCGGAACGTAGCGAAGATCCACCATAGGACAACTGAGAAGATCGTACAATAAACGGAGAGCCACCATGGGCGAAGCGCAAGTCCAGAGTCAGGAAAGTGAAGATCGCCTCCTAAAGGAAGCAGAAGAACTAGCCAGCAAAACCGAATGGCGGAAGGCGGCTCTCCTCATAGGGAATGCCGGATCCACAATTGTTCTGTCATCAAAAGCTCGGGGGGCTCAAGCGTTCTATCATTCGCGAGCAGGAGACCACGAAAAAGCAGTTACCTTATTCAGAGACCTCTGTCAGCTTGAGCCTAAGCAGGCACGATGGCCGTTCTACCTTGGGTTCCAGTTCCACCAAAAGGAGCAATGGGATGATGCCATTGCCTCATACGAGAACGCGCTCAAGCTAGCTCAAACATGGATAAAGATTCATCTGTCCCTCGGACAAGCCTACGAAGAAGCCAGGCAAGCCGATAAAGCCCTGGGCACATACCGTGAGGCTCGACGAATCTACAAGGAACTCTCTCATGAGTCTCGTCTTCGAGTAGTCAAATCCTTTGGAACGCTCTGCAGGCAGGCAGCCAAGCTACTGCTATCCAAGGAATCCAGGCAGAGCGAGGAGGTTGCCGAAGCACTCGATTGTTTACAAGAGAGCACAGAAGCGACTCCCAACGATTTTAACTCCTGGTATCGATTAGGGAGCCTTCTACTAGACATTGGCCGCCTGGACGAAGCGCTCCAGCACCTGTCTAAAGCGGAAACCATAGCCCCTCGCAATGAGTATGTGTGTCACAAGATTGCGCAGGTTTATTTGAAGAAAGGTAACCCAGATGAGGCACTCCGAAGATACAACACAATCCAACCTCACAAACAAGTGCCTTACATTCTTCGAGGAATCGCACAATGCTTGCTGACCAAAGGACAAGCCTTAGAAGCAGCAAAGAAGCTCTATCAAGCCATCCGAAGGGAACCGGACAAGTTTTATCATCACTGGGACTTCGCACTTGCATTAATCGAACTAAAAGCAAGAGACCAAGCTATAGAGGCCTTGGAGAAAACAAACAACCTCTATGAGAGACAACACGGCAAGAGCCACAAGCGAGCAATTGCCAAGCTAACTCAAGTCCGATCTACCCTGCCACCATCTGACAGAATAAATCTTGAATCCACACCAACAACTTTATCCTCGATCTCTTTCGGGATGGTGACTAAATTCAACGCAGATCGAGGATTTGGTTTCATCAGAGACCGCGACGATAACGCTACAATCTTTTTCCATATTTCGCATATCAAGAATCGAATCAAACCTCAGGCCGGTACTAAGGTTAAGTTCGTGCGAGAGATTGGGGCAAAGGGACCACAGGCCTCTCAAGTTTGGCTGCTTCAAGACTGAAAAGTAAAAGGGCTCAGCGAGCATTTCTTTACCATATGTCCCACCCGCCTCCTTCTTCCCTTCTCGTTCAAGCAGAGAATAGCCCACCATGCGATGGGTGATTCGTATCGCCGGTGGGCTGTCAATGCTCGCTCTATTCAGCACTGGTTACTTTTCAGCAATCGCGCAGATGCCGGTTCGGTGGCGTTCGGGTTTGGTGACGAATCGCGCATGGTGAAATCCTGCCTGCGACAGTAGCCGCACCAGGTCATCACCCGTATACAGCTGATACACGCCGGTTTGGGTGACTTTGAACTTGAGCAGATCGTCTTTGGCGATGACGTATAAGGCCAGGCGGCTGCCCGGTTTCATGACGCGCCGGAATTCTTGCAGGTTTGCCATAGGATCTTTCCAGAAATAGACGACGTTCGTGGCAAAGATCTTGTGAAAGGTATTATCCGGATATAGGAGGGCGGAGACGTCGCCGAGACACAGTTCGACCCTGCCGGCTGTAATCGCTGCGGCGTTACGGCGGGAGGCCTGCCTTAGCATGGTCTCCGAGAAATCCACCCCGGCGACCCGGCCCTGCGTGGCAAGCCTGGCGACTTGTTGAATGCCGTGGCCCGGCCCAAAGCCGATTTCCAGCACGTGATCGGTGGGCTGAATTTCGAGCAGGCTGATTGTCCAATCGATCCCTTCGAGATTGATGCGGAAGAAAAACCCGGCGAGCCGACCGAGAAATCCGGTCGGTTGACGAAACTGCTGTGCCAGGCGATGCCACAGATCCACAGAGACTCCTTGGATTATGAAGAGACGTCAAAAACGATTTTCTCTGTCTGCAGCAACAACAAGTTACCGTCGTCTTGATTCCTTGCTAGCTTCCGGTGGGATGCTGCGCGGGGATGATTCGCATCTTCAGGAGACTTTGACCAAGGGCCATTTCTTCTACACTCCATTCACCAAGTATCCAGTAGGCAAATAGAGCGAAAATGCCGCCCACGACCAACTTCATCAGGACCCACGCCCCTGTGGCCGGCCAGAGCATTACCAACCCATACGCGAGCCCGGCCACCATCACGCTCCGCCAGACGGTGCCTCCCAACAGAGAGAGGTCCCACCGACGCGAAACGGCGAAGACGCCCGCTACGGTCCGTCAAGCTTCAGGAAAGGAGTCAGAACATACTGAGAGCATTGAAAAATCTTGCAGGCGAGAGTGTCTTCAAAAGGCTGACCGCGACATCATTTATCTGATTGTGGATATTCGGCAAATACAGAAGGCACCTGGCCCCGCCCGTTTCACCCCTCGAATGATGGATGAAATTCTTGGCGACAAACCGTCTTTTGCGTCTATTTTTTGCTCGAAATTCTCGCCCTATACTGTTTCTTCCCTAACCCCAATACGCAGCTTACAGAAAGTCCTCTGTGAATCAATGAGTTCTATCGCGCCCTTCTTTCTGGTTATCCGGCTGGCCCCACCATTGCACTTCATTCGTGGCAATTGCCACTGACGAAAGGAGATCGGCCATGTCCTCGTTGATGTTCATCATGCTCTTCAGCCTCCTTCCCTTCCCGATACTGGCCGTCGTGCTGGCCGCCGAGCGGCTGACGAAACCAGCCCAACAAGCCGCACGCTGATCACTCGCGCAGATCATACTTGATCCTCCCGGGGGAGCAAAACCGTTGTGATAAGCTTAGAGCGGACGCCTTAAGAGGTACCAGATGAGAAACCAGCGTGGTCAGTTCAGAATTGCCGTGGAACGCCAAGGCGTGGTGACGCTGGGCACGAAGACCGCGCTCTGCAATGTGCGGAACCTCACGGAAGAAGGCCTCCTGATCGAGACGGATCTCCAGATCGCCGCGGGAGACACGATCCGGATCGAATGTCAGCTGGACGAGCACAGCCACATTCAATGTGCATTGCTTGTCGCCTCTGCCGTACCGCCGCTCTTCGGCGGACCTATCACCCAGATCTCGCCAGAGCATCAGCAACAACTGACGAATTTCATGAACCGTCTCATCACCGCCAATCTGGTGGGACTATAGGATCATGGGATGACACCACCACACCTTTCAACGCAGCAAGGGATGAGTCCTGCATCACACCTCGTGCCGATCCTCTGCCTGATCGGCGTCGTCGTGCTCCTGAGTTCCATCACGCCGGCGATCAAGTACGTCTTCCAACAAGGCGCCCTCGATTTCCTTAGTCTTGCAGTGGGGCGAGTGTTTATCGGGTTTCTCGTCCTCACCGTTATCACCTCGCGCATCGACCCGACAGGAATACGCTCTTTATGCGTTCGTGATCTCTTAATGCTTGCACCGGCCGGCCTCACCGGTGTCGCATCGTACGCCGTCGCGGCCTGGGGGTTGATGTATACGAACGTGACCCACTATGTGCTCCTCTACAGCCTCCTCCCAACCTTCACCACCCTATTCAGTATCTGTCTCGGGAAAGATCCTGCCCGCCCTCTTACCTGTCTCGGTATCGGCCTGTCATGGGCGGGATGCGTCTACGCTGTTTCAGACGGCATAGGCCTGGGAGGGCTGTCCTTTGGGATCGGCGAGGGCCTGGCGCTCCTCTTCACCGTCCTGATGTCCACCCATATCGTCCTGAGCGCACCGGTCGTCAAACGATTTGGCCTGATGACATCCAACACCGCTATGTTTGGCATGAGTGCGATGCTATTGATCGTAGGGAATCTAACACGGGGAGAACTGCAACTGGAGTCTCTGTCTCTCAGTATGATCGTGCCAGTGCTGTTCATCGGGATCGCGACAGCCGCCGTATTCGTCCTCCGCTCTCATGCGCTACAATTCCTCACACCTGCCACCGTCGGCGCCTATCATAACCTCATCCCCATCTGCACCATCGGCCTCGCCCACCTCTTGCTGGGAGAACCGGTCAGCCCACAGACCATCCTAGGAGGCGCTACCGTCATGCTGGGGACGGAACTGGTGAGGAGAGCACCGCAACTCGGCACAATCATGGCTTGTCTCACCGAAAGCGTCAGAGCATGGGCCGCGCCAGTTTTGGCGCTGACCCCTGCCGCCATATGGTCCTACTCAAAACGATTTCGCAGGTGAACAGGATGGGGAAACGGAAGGATGCGCAGAGTCGGCACGATCGCTATGTGGGGGCTCAATTCACGCAGTGGAGACTACGCCGGAAGATTTACATTCATCCCCCTCTCCCCATCCCTCCAACGGGGATTACCTCAGCCTACAATATCCCGCCATTCCAGTTTGCGCCATGGAACAGCCACCAACCTCCGCCCCCACGAATTTGTGTGGGATCGGATGCTCAAACGGCTCCCAATGCTCACGCAGCAGCGCTCTGGCCTCTAGCCCACCCTCTCGATAAACCTTTCTACCCTTTCATCAAGGAAGAAATCGATAGCCTCCTTGGACAAAAAACAAGACAATGTCTGGAAATCGAGCGAAACAATGCGTCCAAAAAGTCGACGCAACATCACGGCTCGACCTCCATCACGTTCACAGACTTCCTGGCCCATTACTGACGAGCTCACTTATGCCGCACAACCGATTCCCAGGAGAATCCTAGCGCATTGGCAACCTGCGATATTCCCAGCAACATAACCAGTCGATTCTTCTTTTCTTGACACATCGAGAGGGGATACCGCAACAAATTGAAATAGAACAACACCGGTTCCAGGGACATACGTCTGTTTGCTCGTTGAGCTTGCATCATCCGATACCTGTATGTTCCACGGCCATAGTTGAAATGCTGCCTGCAGAATCCGTGGAAGGTAAGGGGATGAGTATGTGCTACCACGACTTCTGGGGCGTACACCATGTGATGGCCTGTATGGGTCCAGCGATCGCAAAACTCGCGATCTTCCCCCGTGGCCGTCACGAACGAGACATCAAAGCCGCCTATGGCTCGGAAGCGATCTGTCGGGACGGCCAGATTGTTCGGCGTGAAGAATCGTGCAGCATCGGGAAGAACATTATAGAAGGTGTACAGGTACATCATGAGCAGGTGGCTGGCAGTCGAGCAGCTGTGGCCGAGAAGTGCGTTAATGATGTTCCCTCCGATGGCGCAATCAGGTCTTGTCGCAAATCGTGCGGCAAGGGTGTTTAACCATTCGGCTGCCGGCGTGCAGTCGTCGGCGGTGAACGCAAGAAAGTCGCCTTTCGCAGTCGCCGCGCCAACGTTTCGTGCGCTCGCCGGACCCGCATGGGGATGTCGAAGCAGCGTCACATAAAACGACTCTCTGAACTGAACCACGATGTCGTCGAGTGAGGTCCCGCCTCCGTCATCCACCACAATCACTTCGAAGCGGTCTCGGGGATAGTCCAGACGAGTCAATGCCTGAAGGCACGCCGCCAGTTGCTGCGGACGATGGTAGGTTGGAATCACGATGGAGAAGAACGGTTGGTATTGCCCCATCAGACCTCGACTGCGCAAATGAGCTTCTCTCGACGCTGCCGGATCCATTCGGATACCATTCCCCCAGCCGTAATAGCCTGCGACATGAAGAGCAACGCAGCCAATCCCATCGCCTGCCGGAAGGGGAACTGAGCAAACGGAGCCTGGAGCAAGACTCGATAATAGTACGGGTCGGGCGAGAACAATCGCCAACCCTGCCGTACCCGCGCCTGCTGCAGACGAACCGCGCCGCGGCCATAATTGAAATGCTGTCGACAGAAGGTACGCCACCTCAGCGTATGGGCGTGTTCCACGACCACTTCCGGCGCATAGATCATGCGATAGCCATGGTGCTGCCAGCGACCGCACAGTTCGCGATCCTCTGATGCCGTCGTTCCAAACGTCACGTCGAACCCCCCGAGTTCGTGAAAACGGTCCGCCGGAATGGCAAGGTTATTGGCGGTAAAGAAGCGCGCCCGATTGGGATCGCGGTTGTGATAGGCATACCCGACTTCCACGATCAGCTGGCTCGCCCTGGCGTACCGGTTGTCCGGCAGGGCATTCAGCACAGTTCCTCCGATGATGACGGGATCCGGCGCGGACGCATACCGTATCGCCAACTTCTGCAACCAGTCGGCATGAGGAGTACAATCATCGTCGGTAAAAGCGAATATCTGGCCTCTTGCTCGACTCGCCCCCTTGTTCCGCGCCGCCCCTGGTCCAGTGTTCGCCTGTTGCAGCACTTTGATATCGACTTGGTCGCGGAAAGGTGCGATGCCGGCGTCCGGCAACAGGGCGCTTCCATCATCCACGATGATGACTTCAAATCGATCGCGGGGGTAGTCCAGACGAGTCAGCGCTGCCACGCAAGCTGCGAGCTGCTCGGGCCGGTTGTAGGTCGGGACGATGATCGAAAAAACCGGCAGCATGTCCGGCATCAGACCTCTCCAGCGCGCAGCCGACTCATGGCGTCTGCTTGCCGCTCCACATCAAGCGACCAGGCTTCAAGCTTGCGACGATCTCGTTCGGTCAAATACTCCATTTTGAACAATTCCATCCTGGCCAACTGCTCTGTTGCATCGCCTGCGCCGAACACATAGCCGACCAGTTCCCCTACGGCGCTGACGACTAGTCCTATCAGCAGCGGCGGCAAGATGAACAGCCATCGCGCAGGCGGGAAAGTGGACCGGCGCAGGTCCTGCCATACGCGAGGGACACGCACCAGTGGAATCAACGGAGAGCCTCCGGTATAGAGCAGTCGTTTCACCAGCGACCAGTGCTGGCTGCGTGTGGCAGCAAACCGACGACCAGTGTAAAAGCGCTCCGGCAGCCACGCCACGAGCGAGGAGATATTCGCATGGTACACCCGGGCTGCCGGCTCGAGATGCAGCCGATACCCTTTCGCTTGCATGTCCCAATGGAGGAGAATCTCCGAATCCATCACCGCTTCGAGTTGCGAGTCGTATTGCAACAGGATCTCCCGTTTGTAGGCCGTATGGTGACCTGGTAAATATGTCGTGGTCCCGGCGACCGCCGTCTCGACGCAACGTCCATAGTCCACAAAGAGGTTGGCCCAACTGATCATCCCCGGGTTGGCATTTCCCATCACGGCCCCGACGGCAGCCCACGGCTGCCGGTGCGCCGCGATCAGCGCCTGTGCCCACCCTGGGCCAGGGAACGCATGGCTCTCGGCGAGTACCACCACAGGAGCACTCGCGCGGCGAATTCCCGCCGAGGTCGCAAGGGCTAACGGAAGAATTGCAGGAACCTCGACCACTCGCACGTGACAAAAGTCTGCGGTCTCCCCACGATCGAGCCCGAGCCTGTCTGCCGATTGCGTGACAATCACCAACTCGAGTTGCTCGCGCCCTGTTTGCGCCTTCAGATGTCTGATCGTGTGACGAATCGTCTCGTACTGATCCGCGACAATGATAATCGACATTGCGGGATCTACAATGCGAGACATCGTACTATCCTCGGGCATGTTGCACTTCACTCCTCAACCTGGATGCCGGCCGTCGGGAACACCGCCGGAATCGGCGTGACATGACGCGGCGCCTGGGCCACGATCACCGGTTGCCTGCTAGATGCGGACGCCATCGCGGCGAAAACAATCCCTAACGCCCGGCGCCCATCGTCCACCGTACATTCGAGAGGACTATCGTCGCGAATCGCCCCGAGGAAATGTCGCCATTGCTCATGATACGACGCGAGCACGTCGCCACCGTGCCGCAGCCGCACGAGACTGCCAGGCAATTCCTTTACGGTTCTCAAGAATGCTTCTACGCGGGTTCGTCCGTTGCCCGGAATGCTGCCTTGGGGGAAATATTCCAGGCCATCGAAGCGATAACAGGCCACCCGTAGGCGACCTCTCCGTCCATAGACTTCTACTTCATTGTTCTCGCCTGTCCGCTCTGTACAGGTGGCAGTGGCCAAGGCGCCGTTGGTGAACCGCGCGGTGACCGTCACCGTCTCATCTTCCCAGGGGCCTGATCGGCTGGTCGCGAACACTTCTTCGACCTCACTCTCCAACAAGAATCGCCAGAGGTCGAAGACGTGAATCGCCTGATCAAAGAGCGCACCTCCTCCCGACACACGATGCATTTGCCACGCGGAAGGCGCTTCGTGCGCACTCGCGAACACGGTGCGGATCGTCTCCACTTGCCCGAGGGCTCCTCGCCTGAGCAAACCCCTCGCTTGACGGATGAGACGATGCCATCGGAAGTTGAAACCCACCAGGACCTTGCGATTGACTTGCTCGGCTCGTTCGTGCACACGGTCCGCCTCCCCAAGGGTCAGGGTCAGCGGCTTCTCAATGAACACATGCTTTCCTGCGTCGAGCGCAGCCAGAGCGATGTCGGTATGAAACTGAACCGGAACACACACCGCGATGATGTCAACCATGGCCTTGTCCAAGAGCGTACTCAGGTCGGGAAAGCGATTCGGGATATGAAATCGGTCGGCAACATGTTTGAGGCAAGCAGCATCGGGATCGGCCAATGCCACGACCTCCGCGTCATCAAGCCGGACCAATGCCGGAAGGTGGCGAAAAACTGTCACTCTTCCGCAGCCGATGACACCAACTCTAAGCGGCCTTCGCATATATGACACGACTCCTCTGTGCAAGCCGCCGTTGGATACTCTTCAGTTCAATGATATAGCTCTCGAGTCCGCCTGCTCCGCGGAACGGAGAAGCAATGGCTCAACCACTGCCGCAACCGTTGAGGGATCAGCCAGATGCCAGTAAACACACAGAAATCAACGGCGCTAGGGGCACCTCGCCGACAGGCTTCCTTCAGCAGCGGCCAGAATGCCGACCGGTCCCCTTGCTCAATCGCGTTTGCGCTGACCCAGGTCAACAGAAAGGATGCGTACGCACGTGAGGTCACAAGATTACAGTTCTGCTGTATCCATGAAAAGGAAAACCCCCAGTCCTTGATGCTACTGATCGTCCGGAGTTTCTCTTCCCTGTGCCAAATGGCGAGCGGCTCGGGCTCGGTCACAAACTGCACCTTGGTGTCGTCGAGAACAGCGGCACGAAGGAGCCAGTCGATGTCGTCATGCCTTCGCGAAGCGGCTCGAAAGGGAACCTTCAGCAGCAACTCCCTAGTCGTAAAAATTGTAGAGGATGGCACAAGCCCTTCCCCTCCAAACAGACGTGTTCGGCGGAACAGATATTCACACATGGGCTCGTCAGACCCCGGCAATCGCCAGGGCAACACGTCATCGCTCGTTTCACTCCGTTTGATGAGACGGCACGAAACTATGGGATGTTGGAACGTGGACTCCTGGGCGGTGCGCAGCTGAATATCGAGTTTGTTTGGAAGCCATTCGTCGTCGTGGTCGAGAAAGGCGACCCATTGCCCTCGAGCTTCTTCGACTCCTGCGTTGCGAGCCTCTGCAGGACCCACATTGCGAGAGAGGAATCTGATAAATAGTCTGGAGTCCGCTACTCCACCTACAGCCTGTGCTGTCGCCTCATCAGGACCGTCGACGACGACGATGACCTCAATGGCCTCCAGGGTTTGACGCAGGGCGCTACGGATTGCCCGCAGGACTATCGACGGCTTATTCCTGGTAGGAATCACTACAGTGACAAGAGGGACAATATGTTTCATTTTTTTCTTACTCGACCTAGTGATCGCGCGAGGTTACAACGCCTCCGCAATGACGATCGTGACCACCTTCTGCCAGCAATCCCAGCGCACGAAGCAAATCGCGCGGAGTACAGAACACGAGTCGTCTCGCCTGGGCTCGCCGGAGCAGACACTCCAGGTTCCGGCGGCAATTCCCGCCCCACCATGGGTTCAACAGGACATCCGAACGGATCGCGAACGCGAGGTACGGCCGCTCCAACCTCTCCAACGTTTCATCGATCGCCGGCTGCACAAGCTCAGGCGGCTCCCACAGCCGCAACGTTCCATATCCCGTCGGAATCGGCCCCATTGAACTCCACTGTCTCCTCAAATACCGTTGCCATCTCAGCCCCCGCTCCGACATCACACCTGACGCCAGGGGAATGATCCATACCCCCTCCGACTGATCTGCGTCCCTCTCTCCGATACATTGATCCCGCCGCCTATAGGGCCCCATCTCTACTGACCGATAATCGGGAACGACTCCTGTATATCCTTCACTGACGGCCAGCGCTCTTGTCGGTTTCTCCCCAGGCTCAATCGTCAAGTCGAACAGGCACCCCAGCCGATCCAGGACTTCCCGCACCCGATCATCGAAATATCGATCCCCCATTCTTACGGATTCACACCCTTTCCCGAACACAGACCGGAACGCCGTAAAGGACTTCACCATGCAATGTTCCACCCACGATGGGTTACCGTAATCAGGCACCCATCGATGAAGAGTCGCATCCCATCGCCAAGCATGCGGATGTACTCCATGTTCATCGCCTAGCCGGACTGTCTCTGAGACTTCCGCTTCGTATCGCCTGGGCCCCCACTCCGTGGACCCATACACTAACTCGACCTGCGGATCCATGCGCCAGAACCAGTTCAGCCGTGCCCTCTCTCCTGTTACGTCCGCCATCCGTGAACGGAGCTCGTGTAGGAAGGGATAGAGTCGCTCGAAACCCTTCCATGGAGCGGCCTGCTTCGTCGGGTCGGGACGACGGGGGTCAGGCTCCACGTCGATGCACAGGATCACCGGAATGCGCCGCTCACCCATAGTAGTATTTGCCCTGTTGAAGCCTTTGAATAACGGCAATTCTCACAACCTTGAACTCCTGCGTCTTGACGCACACCGTGATATTGCATGCTCACCAGTGCGTCTAAAGCACGCCCTAGTCGCTATTCTAACCATGAACCCTAACGAGCAGAGAATTGCCGCCTCTTTTTTGGAAGCTGATTCGAATCCAGTTCCGAATCCTTTGAGGTATCAGCCAAATTCCAAAGTATAAACATGTATCGAGCGCGGTCGGTCTCCCGTATTGGTAGGCTTCCAGTAGAAGCACCAACAACGCCTTCCGATCTCCTTCCCGATCTCCTTCCCGATCTCCTTCCCGATCTCCTATTTTACCGACTTCGCCGGGACACTCGCATCCGAACCCCTCCCCTGGGTCGTAAGGTCATCTTCGGCTCCGGCACGATAGTCCGCCCATGGACCAGCGACAATCTGAACCACTGCGCAATGGAGGCCAAGACTAACGTGCCTTCCATCTTGGCGAAATGCTCGCCGATGCAGACGCGTGCTCCGCCGCCGAACGGAAAATAAGCAAACTGCGGGCGTTCTTTTTTGGCTGCTTCCGTGAACCGTTCTGGATTGAACCGCTCGGGATCCGGAAAGTATCGAGGATGGCGGTGCATGACATACGGGCACAGATAGATTTTTGATCCCGCAGGGATTGTGGTCCCGCTCGGCAGCGTATCCTTTTGCTGCGCGATCCGGACGAAGATCCAGGTGGGGGGATACAACCGCATCGATTCGGCGAGTACCATCCCGACATACGCGAGCTTGGGAAGATCCTCCGCACCGGGCGGTCGATCACCGAGGACGTCATCAACCTCGGCAAAGAATTTGGCTTCGATATCTGGATGCTGGGACAAGAGATAGGAGGTCCACGTCAACGCCTCTCCAATCGTCTCATACCCCGTAATGAAGAGCGTCACAGCTTCATCGCGGACCTGTTGGTCCGTCATACCAGTCCCATTGTCATATTTCGCCTGTAGAAGCAACGAGAGCAGGTCAGCGGTTTCCGTGGGACGCAGGCGCCGCGCCTGAATCGTCCGATACACGATGGCATCAAGACGTTGCATTGCCTTGCGATACCTCCATCCGATGCGACTCGGCATCCATTCGGGAAACGGGGAAAAGAACACATGTTCCATATAGAGCCGTCTAATGGTAATGGCATCAAGCAACCCTGGCAGCTCATCGACCACATCCCGGCCCAGCACGGTCTTGACCATATTCCGTTGAACCAACCCCATCATCTCGCAACCGAGGTCCAGCTCTGAACCGTCTGTCCATTGAGCGAGCATCTGTCCAATCCCCTCTGTAATGGTCTTCGAAAATGACTCCACGGTCTTCCGGTAGAACACGGGTTGCATCATCCTCCGCTGCTTGAGATGTGCGGCTCCCACGCTGGTCAGTAGGCCCGCTCCTGACAACCGCTTCCCTCGCGCACTGGTCATGCGAGGTGATTTGACATAGTTGTCAGGATTCACGACCAAGATACGTTTGATGTCTTCCGGATTATTCAATAGGAACGTCGGCTCACCGATTTTCAGGTTGATCACGTCGCCATAGGTCGCTGCACAGTGGGAGAGAAAACCCAGCTTGTCGTACAAGAATGCCGGCAGATGTCCCAGGAGAGGATAGCCAGCCGGTCCGCGAGATTTGGATTCTGTCTTGTAGCCACTGCTCATCCTCCGACAACCCCCTTCATGCCTCCACCAACGCACCCTTCTTTTTCCCGATGGTGTCTATGAGGCTGAGATAGCGAACCATATAGTGTTCTCGAGAATAGAATTGCTCGTACCCGATTCGCGCCCGTTGCGCGAGCGTCTCTTGTAAGGCGGTGTCCTGCGCAATCGTGAAGAGAATCTGACGGAGTTCCCCTCCTGATCGATACACGAATCCACCGCCGGTTTTTTCGACCGCTTCACGATTCCCACCGGCGTCATGTACCACTGCCGGAGTTCCACAGGCCAGCGCTTCGAGCACGGTCAAGGGAAACACTTCCGGCGCCAGCGAAGGGAGGATCAAGGCGGTCGCACTCTGATATGCGCCTATCAGCTGATGCTGAGGGACCGGGCCAAGGAAACGAATATGGCGGTATCCGGCATATTGGGCTTGGAGCGATTGCCGCAATTCTCCGTCTCCTATGACATGAAGGTCGAATTCCGGCAATCGCGCAAACTCCTCCAGAAGAAACCCGATTCCCTTGGAAGTCGTTAATCGTCCGACAAACACAAAGCGCGGCCGTTCTCCAGAAACATGCCGCACGGAGAATCCCGGCTCCAGGCTGGAGAACGTCGGCAAAACCTCGATCGGCGTGGTGAATCCCTCGGCGCGGTGCTGTTGTGCCGTGAATTCGCTAGGGGCTAATAGAGCATCGACATGAGCCAGACTGTGCGGAATCAAGTCCGTATAACGCCATAATTGGGGCGGGACACCTGAGCGAATACAACAACTGAAACACTCCGGGCGATCGCAGGCCTGTTGCTGGTTCTTCCAGAAAATGTGTGTGGGACAGAGCAGCCAATGTTCGTGCAAGGTATAGAGCGTCACAGGGGCTCGGCTCATCTGAAGGACACCGGGTCCTCCGATGAGGGAGATGTTGTGAAAGTTGACGACGTCGAAATCACGGTCGAGCACAGCTCGGAGTCGTGTCGTCTTTACTCCCGGCTTCCCTGTCTGTTGGGTGATCAGGGGAGACAGCATCCCGAAGGGGCTGCGCAGACGATGCACCTCGACTCCGTCCTGCTGGACCTGAGCAGCCGGCTGTTCCCTGCCTTGCAGGCGATAGGCATCTTCGCAATGCACGACCTCTACATGGTGTCCTTTCGCCACCAATGCGCGAGCCAGTGCCTGTACGAACACGGCATCTCCGCCAAAATGGTAGGGGGGATAAAACGTGGTGACCATACAAAAACGCATCAAATATCTCTTCAGATTGTTTCGCCGGATGACTGATGACTTCGAGGCCGCACGTACACAGACATTATTCAGCCGTCAGCGATATGCCGTCGCTCCTATGGTTTGACCACGGTACGCAGCCAGCATCCCGGGTATCTCGAGGGCGTGCGTCACAACGGTAAGGGCCAACGCCAGCGGGAGTTCGTACGGCTTCACGTTGTAATGGCGAAAGCAACGAAGGCAATCCCGAACGCTGTCAAGGGTCTTGCCCGCCACGATCAATGGAATGGCCATGACACCGGCGCGGACCAATCGCGCATACGGAAGCCGGCCATCGCGCAGCCGAGTGATGACGGTGCTGTAGCCGTGATTACGTCGTATGTCCCGCTCCATTGCCCACCCTTCAAAATCGTGCACCACCACCAGCTCTGGGTCGAACAGCAGGATCGCACCGTCGCGAAGGATGGCCTCAGACTGTATCCGCGATGCGAATGCGCCAACACCTACGGGAAGTGGATGGCAACGATAGACCTCACGTCGAAAGCAGGCGGCGTTGCCAGATATGAAGCGGGTTGGACCACGGCGTCCTGGGTCAAGATATGACCGAGACAACAGGCCCAGCACACGCTCCATGCGTGACCGGCCGGGATACATGGTCTTGGCGCTGACGGCTGTGACGCCGGGATGCTCGGCAATGGCGGCACGTAACACCTGGAGCCACGACCGCTGTGGGATGCAGTCGGCATCGACGATGGCGAGCCAGTCGCCCGTGGCTGCTTCCACCGCCCGGTTCTTCAATTCGTAAGATGATTCGGCGTCGATGTATAGGATCGTCATGTTGGGGACTATCCCCGACACATCGCTCGGGATCCGGCCTTCGAATCTCGATGACTCGACGAGAATGAACTCTTCGGCAGGCACCCCCTCTTGGTCCACCCACACCCGTAAGGCGCGACGTAGGTCCTCCCAGGACTTCTCCTCGCCGGCCGCATAGTCTGATACCACGATGACCGATAGACTGGCCGGCTTGTCATCCGTTGCTTGTCGTTCCATAGAATGAACTCCTCTGCAGGGTTATCCTTTTGATGCCAGAGCCCTTCAGGACCCGAGGTCGTGCTGTGCATTCACGTCTGCGGTACTGCTGCCAGCACTGCGGCGGTCAATCCACCGGATTCGTCGGCCTGTTACACCATGAAGTGCGGCTAACACACTGACCGCCACGTCAACAACGAACATGAGGGGAATAATCGCGAACACCATGCATGCGAGCCGGGGCTCTGGATGGGCCTTTCCCACTGCGGTAACGATTGCGGCGACCGCGGGGACGGCATAGGCCATCAGCCACCAGGGGCTAGCGTAGCCGCCGGCAATGCACGCGGTGACCAGCAACAGAACCACGCGATCGAGGTAGCCGGCCGCCACGAACGCGGTCTCGAGTCCGCGCACATGGCGACGGGACGCCATGAGTCCCCGGCTCCAGCGGATCCGTTGATTGAGATAGTGTCGGAAGGAGTCGGCGACGGCGTGATCGGCGACAGCCTCGCGGACGAAGCGGGTTCTTCCGCCGCTGCCGGCAAGCGCCAGGGACACCTCGGTGTCCTCGCTGAAGGAGCCGGCGGTGAAGCCGCCGATGCGTTCGAGGGCGGATCGCCGATAGGCGCAGTTGCCGCCCATAGTGGGCGGATTCAGGCCCAGGGCCTCCTTGGCCGCGAGGTTGACCAGCTGATGGGTCCACGCTTCCAAACACGCATATGCGACGATTGCGTTTATCCTGCCGAACACAGGCTGTCGATAGCCACACACCGCCTCAGTCCCAGGATGGGCGAAGGGCCCTATCAGCCGGCGCAGCGAATCGGGACGGGGGCACTGATCTGCGTCGTAGACCACCATCACCTCTGGCCTGCAAACAGCCGATGCGAGTGCACGATTCAGCGCCTCGGCCTTGCCCATATTCTCGTCGAGGACAATGAGCATGACGTTTGCCCGTTCACGGGCCCACGCCATAGCCAGACCAGTGCCGGCGTCCGTTGAGGCATCGTCAACGAGACAGATTGAGAGACGTTCGGCATCGTAATTCAGGGCATCAAGACTTGACAACAAGCGAGGCAGCGAGTCCTGCTCGTTGCGGAATGCCACTGCCACAAGCACTTCGGGCCAACGGTCTATCTCTATGGGGGCGCGCCGCCGCAACCACGAGGCCATGACCCACAACAGGCGACGCACAGAGAAGAGCAGCAGGATACCGATCAGAACATCTGCGGCGATGCTCACCGGATTCTCCAGTTCGATACTCGCCCGTTCGCGATCGCGGGTGTCCGCATGAAGACGCTCAAATGTGAATATGTTTCGGGAGCAAATCGAGAATCGGCTTCCCATCGATTCCAGAGAGCTCAACCCCCAAGCGTGCCGCCAACGTCGGAGCGAGATCGACCAACGCCATTTCACCTTCGAGTGCGCGGGGCTCCAGATTTGTACTCCTCGCTAAGACGAGGCCCTTCGGCCGGTGATCCCCCGTGCGAGGGTTGAGGGACTCGACGCGAATCTCACCGATGCGATGTGAGCGAACGGCCGGGATAGGAGCTTCGTCGTTCCACTCGATCACGAGATCCGGAAACTGGTCCCGAAACGGTCCTGCGAAAAGTAGATCGCCGCGGAGCACGCGCGTCACCGCCGGCGCCCCCGTCGCTGTGTTGACGAGTGAGAGGAGTTCTCGCTCGAGCCACTCACACAATTCCTGATAGGGTGGTCCTGGTTCCACGCGACCGTTCGGCTCACGTCCCCGGAGGTTGAACCGGATTCCGCCGCAGTTGTCGGTGGTGGGGATGGCAAAAAATCTCCGCGTGGCACGGTCACGTTGACGTGGTGCATCGTAGAGCCGGTCTGCCAGGCGGCGAAATGGTCCCCGGACCACACCAGGCAATTGGAGCCACAGCTTGCGCACCGTCTCGAGCGGCCCGGAGACTGTGGGGATGTCGATTCCATCCAGACGGCGCAACACGGAATCAAGAGCTGAGCGAGCGTCGTAGCGCGGTCCCATGCCATGAGTCGCCAGGACCAGCAGAAACGCGTCGTGACCCAGCGCGTCGACGATGCGGCCCAAGCCGCGGTCGATGGCCTGGTACACGTCCAGCAGCGGATCTTCCCCAGGAAACGCGCGGGAGGCCGTCTGATAGTGTGGATGGTTCGGATCGCGGGCGGCCCACAGCTGATGCCCGGCGCAATGGGCTTCGCTGAAATTGAGCACGAACAGATCCCAGGGGCCCCGTGCGAGCACCGCGAGCGCAAGGTCTGCACGGCGGGTGGCCCGCGCGATCAAGCCGTCTCTGAGTCGGCGAAGCTCTTGCGGGCGCTGACGCACAAGATCGCAGGCACCCACCGGATCGTGGCCGGCAACCTGCTGAACCTCCTGCGCCAGAGAGGGAGGCCAACAGGTGAGCGGGTGCCTCACTTCGTGCTCGCCCCAGAACGATATTTGAAGTGTTCGTGGGGTGCGTGCGAGTAGTGCCTTGGGCACGTCAATCAGGGCGACACGGTGCTCCTGTTGCGCAATGGCGTTCCAAACAGAATCGACCGAGAGATGTTCCGGCAGAAAAAGACGCAGGCCGTAGCCTTGGGAGTCGGGTTGCAGATAGAAATAGTTATCATGTCGACCAGGCCAGACTCCGGTATTAAAACTGGGCCACAGAGTTCCGCTATAGATGATTTCGGGATTTCGCGTTGCAGAAGAAACGGATTCCTCGAGGAGTCTTCCAAAATGCGGCAGCAGGCCCTGGCTCACCCATTGACGAAGAAGGGTTTGTTCGGCCGCATCAAGAGTGATGCATGCTACTCGCGCTGGTCCGGACATGCTCGGATCTCCTGTCGCTTACCTTGGGAACAACTCAAGTCAATACTCATGTCTGACCCGAACGCTTTCAGACGCATACGCCAGGAAGGCGGGCTTTCTGGACCGATACACCATAAGCGATTCAGGGACTACCGTCTACCCTACCAATGTAGAGGACCTGGCGCCTTTCCCAGGACGTTGCAGAGGTGTGGGGGATGATCCGACTCCCCCCATCTCGGCGAGGCCAGAGCGGGAGATGCCAGTGATCAGGCATGAGGTGATAGGATACAATGCGTATCCGAGTCCAGTCGTGGACTTCGGCCAGGATCTTTTCAAACCCGGCATAGTCAGCGGGCTGGTCAAACAGCGGGAGTCGACCGACTCGGTCGGTTGAGCATATGATTAGGCAAGCCCTCAGGTAACCCGTACTGATTCTGTCTTCCGAAGCAAGTAGGAACGGACCACTGTAATCTCACCCTGGCGGAACTCTCCGAGCCACCAATAGCCAAACACACTGATCATCCCGAGCACGATGAGCTTTGCAAAGACGAACAACCCGGGGCTAGGGCACAACACTGAAGCCGCACCAACGACAAGACCGACGGCCAGACTACGCAAGAAAGTCCAGCCCGGTGGACGCACCTTCCACAGGGCGGACACGCTCGCGATAGCTGCAGACGCTCCAAGTAATGAGACCCCAACCGTGACAAGCGCGGCTCCCTGTTGACCTAAACGAGGAATCAGTATGAGGTGGCACACTAATGCCAATGGAACCAACGGAGCAGTGAAGGCTACCGTTCGAGCCAGGCGTCCCTCGGCGGTCATGATCGTCAACGATACCATCAGCATCACATTTGCGACGGCCCCTACGATCAATAGCGCCAGCAAAGACCCTGCAGGCACAAAGGCGGAGCCGAACACGACCAGCACAATCTCTGGCGCCGCACCGGCAATGATTGCAGCGATCGGAACGAGCCAGAAGGTGACGCGCATGGCATCACGGGCAATTGCTCGGGCTCGGTCCCTTTGGCCGTCGACAAGTTGGCGGCTCAACGTGGCGAGAAGCAACGACGAAAAGGTCCAAGAGAACAAGCCGGGAAGGAGTGAGAGACTTTGAGCCGCGCTATAGATGCCCGCCTGTGTGGCAGTGCCCCCGAGGATCTTCAGCATGAACAGATCCATCCCGTTATAGCAAATGAGGCACAGTGAGGACACAAACAACAGAGCTCCATAGCGCTGGATCGGGATGGATACCTCAGGCTGCTTGCTGAACATCCCGGAACCGAGGTACCACCGGCTGATCAAGAGTTCCACACCTGAGGACCCGATCACACCGAGCAATGCCCCGGTGATGGAAAGACCTGCTTCCACAAGCACTACGACAAGACACATCCTGGCCAGCCACCGACCGGCCCTTGTGACCGCACCGGCTTGGTACTTGCCCGTTCCAAGCAAGACGTTTCGATAGGCTAGACCTACACATAGTAAGGGGATATCGACTGCACACACGCGAAGATAAAATGACAAATCCGGTTCATTGAAGAGAACGCTGAGCGGTGCGGCAAGAAGCCATACAAGAACCATGGCCGTGACCCCGGCCTGTAAACTGAGACGAATGACCTTGGCGCCTATTGGTTTCCAATCGCTCGTTTCCCCCACGAACTTGATGGTGGCTTTGGCAAAGAATGAGTTGATAGCACTCTCAATCCAGACGATCATGGTCAGCGCAAGAGCCAGCAATCCATAGCCCTGCGGGCCAAGTCGCCTTGTCAAAAACCCGGTCGTAATGAGGGCCGTCAATGGGAACAGCAGTTCCGCAAGCAAGATCCGAGCGGTCCCATCCACCATGCGACGTCCTGTTGTCGTTGTCAGTAACCCCATTCCACTCTTTCCGGCGTCGTACGCATGACAATCCACCTTTCCCAAGAACATTTTTCAATCAGCCTGTTCATAAGATGTAGCCTCTGCCCGGCCAAGGTAATCGACTGAAGTTTGGCATCAGTATAGAAACAGGGAGGCCAGTAGCCAATACCTCTTAGCTCAAGTCTCCCCTACGGAAGGCGGGGGCTTTTACGGTTCTGATGAAAATGTGACAGTACCGTAAAGATCGTGTTGAACAAGGCACACCATCCCCCCTCGACGTAGCCAGGGCAAATTACATTCTTGTGGAGAAATTATTACATCCCTATAAGAAATCAATACTGGAGGTATTTAGTTCATGGTGCCGTGAGGATGTACGGCGCTGTCTATACGTGTTTCCAAGAGTGAGTGAAAATCTGTCGCCTGGTTAACCGTTCGTTCCGAACAGGCTTTTTGGTTGGAAGAGACACACCACAACATTGCCGCCGCCGAGAGTACCGTAGAAAACCCTTACAGGCGGACACTCCTGCCGAATCGAGGTTGCAAGCGCTGGCTCCATGTATTCGGGAAACGAGTACAGCATCCAGATTCGACCTAAAGAGGAACGGACGGCCTGAAGCTCATCCCCACTCTCTACGCCTTTCCACTCTCGGCCGTAATAGTCATGGTAGGGCCTCACTGCTAGGCCGGCTGTGATAACGGGCTCATCAGCCGTTCGCGTCGCCTCCACAAATCGAAGGGCTCCCTCATAATCCTGTTTCGGATATTGATAGAGAATCCCCAAGGAAGTGACATTAGCCAGGACGATGACCCCGACCAGCACCGTGCCGATGACGGGCGGATTTAATTGCCGTCCAGTGCCGGCGGTCCACCTCTGAGACGCCCAGCCGGCCGCCAGCATGGCACCACGCACCACCGTGAGAAAGCCGAACCCGATCAGCAGGAAGAAGAACCGCGGACGAATGGGAGATCCAAGGATAAGGATTCCAAATGCGACCAAAAAACCCGGGAGCATCAAAAGCGAGAACACGGGCCGGCTCTGCTTGAAGTAGCTCCAAACTCCAAGACCAGACAACAGACAACTGAAGACCATACCCCAGATTCCGAGCCCCGTTTGAAAGCTGTGAATCGTCTCCCAAAAGGCCCAATGAAATGTCGCAACCTTCGTCTGAGGGTCGGGAAATGTTCGCCCAAATGCTTGCGGTACTTGCATCAAAACCGGCGCATACAGAAGAGCTGAGAAGAGCGCGGTCAGAGTGAAGCCGAGGGCAGGGAGTGTTGCCCGCGTTCTCCATCCATCATCCCTTGGCCCTCTTAGTTGGCTCACGGAGATGAGGAGATGGGCCAGAATGACAAACCCCATCGAGAGATGGCTATAGAGTCCTAGTGCGGCGGCCAGTCCATACGCGATGTACCAGCCGACCTTCTTGTCACGCAAACCATGGAGGAGAAAAAATGTGGACAGCAGGGTCCACAAGACCAAAGCCGTGTATCCACGCGCGTCCTGAGAGAACCAAATATGGTGATAGGAAACCGACAACAAGCCGGCCGCGAGCAGCGCTTCCAGTTGAGAGGTGATCATGGTTCCCAGCATGTACAAGGCTGGAATGCAGGCTATTGCAAAAAGAACGGCCGGCACACGCAGGCTCCAAGGATGCTCGCCGAACAGACTGAGACTTGCGTGAGCCATAACTGAATACAGCATGTGATTGTTCTTGGAATAATGGGTCATAATCTCCGGCAAGGGCTTTCGCACATATTCGACCAGGGTCGTGATCTCGTCGTACCATAGCCCATTGTTCAGTCCGATAATTCTCAGAACCAAGGCCAACACGGTGAGCCCGCCCAGAGTCCATACGATTGAACGAGTGTTCATCAACGTTCCGTTTCCTCGCCGCATAATGCTCTGTGTGGAGTTAGAAGGTAACCGGTTCAGGAAACGTGTCCTCAATGAGCGCGCGGTATTTTTCTGTCCCATTTTTTGGCAAATGATAGAGGGATTTAGTCCCCTTATCGTACTTTTCAAAGACCCGAAGATAACGCTGCATATACATCCGATCCCGTTCGTCCATTAATTGCTCGCACTCGGGAACATAGATGCTGTGATATCGAAGCAACCAGGCGATATGGTCAGGGACGAGATCTTTAAATCGAGTGTAAATAAATTGGTCATGATTCCATTGAAAGACACAGTTTGCTAGGCCGATCCCTTTCTCATGATGCCCAACAGGTGTATTGATACAGACCACGTTCTCAGGTGCTTCTCCGGTCAACAGTAGAATTTTACCCAAATCATGAATCAATCCTGTTACCAGGAGATCTTTATCCTGGATGCCGTCACGCTCCATCCCCTCTACTACTTGAAAGGCATGAACGAGCTGGCTGACGCAGTACAGGCTGGAGTCACTTGGATCTATGCATTGTGCCAACCGCTCGATGAGGTCCCACACGCCCACTCTACCTAACACAGGATGTTTATACTTTTCATTGAGAGCGGCGATCATTTCTGGTGTTTGGTCCAAATGCCGCACATATGTCGTCCTTGCTCGGTCGAGAAATTGGTTTTTTTGTTGGCGGGCTCTTTCCGGAAGAAGCTCCTGATCGCGCGAGATGCGAATGCCATACTTCTGGAGTGTGAACGCCGCATATAACCCCCATTTAAATAGTGGCATATTGAGCGCCTCTCACAATGGCTTGTAACAGTCCGGAGTGGGCTGCACAACCGATCTGGCCGGAGTATTGGAACCATCCATAATTCAAGCCAGGTTTGATCGCCGGTAACTCACGACTTTGGTGTAAATCGTGCCGACGGCCCATCCGACCATCCCCCCGGTCATGGCTCCATACAGAAATCCGAGAAACGCCCCAGACCATGTCACTGAGTAGCCGACAAAATAGTTCGAAAGGAGTTGAAGGTGCTGCCCGGCCTGCGGACCATCTTTCATCACGAGCCATATCGTCATCGCGAATAGCCCCACTCCCCCGATCACTGCGCAGACCAGCGCCAGCGCGCTCGCCTTGATCCTTGCGAGGGCTTGACTGATCTCGTCTCTCTGGTTTGGTTGTGGTGTCATCGTCTCACCCTCTTTCCCCACTCGTGGATCACATTTTGTCGAGCAGATGGCGACGGTCGTTACGCTCTTCGCGCCACCGCACGAACTTTGCGTAGACCTTGAGCGCCCAGTTTCTTAGTCCGGCAGCAAGGGCCCCCACTGCAAACCCCAACATCCCTCCTTCAAACAGACCGAAAACCGCACCAGTCCATGTGACGTCAAACCCGAAGAGGAAATTCCCGAGCAAGGACAACCTTGGGCCGACCACAGATCCACTTCTAAGCAACAGAATGGCTGAGGCGATAAAGATGCCAAGACCACTCACAATGCCTACGGCCACCC